>Ga0268280_1000430_pt1 | contig 36370 bp, 31 predicted proteins | sample saktaG_9_FD_190139 | JGI IMG/M metagenome (GOLD analysis project Ga0268280, IMG submission 190139) | Saline water microbial communities from Sakinaw Lake, British Columbia, Canada - sak_2011_5_24_40m | ecosystem: Environmental > Aquatic > Non-marine Saline and Alkaline > Saline ...
CCGCCAGCCAAACCTGTTCGCTGATACTGGTACTGATACGCCGTCTTCATCATCACTGTTCAAGGCGGTTCTTGACAAATCAAGCGTCGTTGGCATCACCCATCAGTTTGCCCGCAATGCGCTGCTTGCCTGCGCCCGAAAATGTAGGCTGGGCTCTTTGCCGGAACTGTATCTTGATCTGGCACTCATGCGCATCATCGAGCCGACATCGAAGTTGCGCTCGATGGAGCTTCTGGAGTTGCATTTCAAGGTCACCTATGCGAAGCGAACCCTCTATCGCCTGTTTTCGGAGCTCTTGGAGCATCAGGAGGAGATAGAAGCCGCAGCCATCAAGACCGCTCAAGGAGAGTTGCTGGAGCAGTTCAGCCTGGTATTGTACGATGTCACCACCCTGTACTTCGAATCCTTCAAGGAGTACGATTTTCAGAAGCCGGGTTTCTCCAAGGACAACAAGCCGATGCAGCCACAGATCGTCATTGGCCTGATCACCACTCGTTCAGGTTTTCCGGTCATGCATGAGGTGTTCGAGGGCAACACCTTCGAGGGAAAAACGATGCTCAAGGTCATTCAACGGTTTCAGGAGCGTGTTGGCGAAACCAAGCCGGTTATTGTAGCCGATGCGGGCATGCTCTCGAAAGACAACATGCTGAAACTGGAGAATGAAGGATACCGCTACATCGTAGGGGCTCGCTTGGCGAGTACTGCTGCGAGCTTCATTGATCAGGTTCACAAAACACTGCCGCGTAGCGATAAGGCTCTACGGCGCTTCAGCTATAAGTCTGCCGTAAAGCATGCCACCATGATCTGTGAGTTCTCGGAGTCACGGTACAAAAAGGACAAGCGAGAGTTCGATAAACAGGTCAAACGGGCGCTTGCCCTGTTGGATAAAAACGAGTCCGGTCGGCGAGCAAAGTTTGTCAAGAAAACCAAGGACACCGACAAGCCCTTTATCTTCGATACCGATCTTCAGGCAAAGGCAGAGAAGCTTCTTGGCATCAAAGGTTATCTCACCAACATCCCTGAAAAGGAGCTGTCGAGTAGTGCAGTTATCGACTACTATCATGATCTCTGGAACGTGGAGCAGGCGTTCCGCATGAGCAAGTCAGACCTGCAGGCCAGGCCGATTTTCCATCGGACACAGGAAGCAATCCGAGCTCATATGCTCATCTGCTTCATGGCATTGATGATCGGCAAATACCTCGAAATAAAAATGCACCGGTCATTACGAAAGATCCAAGAGGAAATCTGGCGGGTCCATGAAATCCATCTTTGTTATGAACGAACCGGTGAGGTTTATGTCAAACAGATGGGTACAAGCGAATTTACAAACGAGGTTCAGCGATGTCTTGAGTTCTGAGTTTCGGCACTAACTGGCACAACTCGGGAGAAACCGGCAGCTCAGCCAGCCTTTTTGACTTAACGCATGACAATCCGTAAACAAAGCATGTATTGTGCTTTTTTAAATGGATTCCGTTTACTAAAAGATGGAGATGGAATATCTCCTCAATCAGTGTGCTCAAACGAAGCGCCAAGCTCCTGTAAGCGCCCTAAATCTTCGCGTATTGCCTCGGGTACCGGCAGATTCATCATTTTGCAAAAGGTTTCTATTCTGTAACGCCAGTCATGGTGACTGAGCGTTTTTATAATATTGGTGCGCCTTTGTTCTTCCATGTTTTCATTGTTTGACAACAGGGCGACCAGTTCTTCAGCGGCGGTTTGCGGATTTTCTGACAGTTCAATTGTAGCATTGGGCCAGAACAGCATCTCATCCGCCATGCGTGAGACAGGACGTCGTCCGGCAACGATACAGCCCGAAAGCAGGGATTCCAGCCATCTGCTGGTCACCATCATGGAGCGTGGCCGATTGCCTTGCGGCTCTACATAAAGATGGAATGCAAGCGAGATGCGGGTTCGGTGCAGCAGCTTGAACAGCATACCTCGCTCTATATGTACACTTGGCCCTGATATATTGCCCAGGGGAGAGTGAAGGTACAAATAGGGTGAGCTTGTCGTATGAAAGCGTTTTGAAAAGCAGGCTTGATAGCTTGGCGGTGTACGTCCAAATCCGATGATATCGATCTCTCGTTTCTTAACTTCACGTGGTACCCAGGCTAGGCAGTCGGCACCCTGGTATAATTGGTGCACGGGAATACCAAAACGCGCTTTTGGATAGTCCACATCTTCATGGGCGGTGACTGTTATGGCATCAAAGAGAGCTGTTTCCCTGACAAAGCCGGGTTGGAAATAAGAGTCCGTGACAAACCCGTAAATTTTACCAAATTTCTTGCGGCAGTTTGGTATGGCGTTGATCATCCTCAGATCGTTTGGGCCTCTTGCTACCACAATCAAAACATCACCGCCGACAGTATTCAGCAACGGCTCAAATCCGAGTTGATTGGAGCGAATAAAACGACTCGGCCATCTATTCAGCAGAGGTTTTGGTGACAGAATTTCTGCCTGAAAATATTGTCCCAGCAGTTCAGCCAATTCATCAATAGCTAACCAACCAACGTGCGGGGATGCAAGTCCGGCATAAAGTACGGAGGTTTTCATAACTAACAGGAAAAATAGATGTTGAACGTCAGGTAAAATGAGTGAGTTGAATAACTACAATATCCGTCAGCGCTTGCTGTTTTTTCAATTGAGTTGTCACTGCCAGTATTGTTCGATAAGTTACCCTGAGTATGTTGAAAGCTCTCCGTTATTGTCACTTGCATGAGCCATTTCCAGTCAAAACGGCGCTATGCTGATCTGAATTTGTCTTCAGTAATTGCCGAATTCTAATCCTCCTGAATCTGGTTCCGTCTTTCCTGACAGGAATACCGAGTGGCTTCGGTTATAATATATCCCAATTCAAAAGGGAGCCCTATGATGGCCAAGAACGATATTTTTTTAAATGAATGATCGATTTATCTGCTTGATCTTTTTATGGCATTTTTCAGTTTGCGAAAACCAGTCACCAGATTGGCAAGTACTATCCCTTCGTCCCATAAAGAGAGCGAATGCACATCCGTGCGGGAACTTTTCTGCCAGCCGAGACTGGGAACAACGACAAAAGTATTGATATCGCGATTTTGCATCCGGAATGTTGATAGAGCGCCATCATAGTACATTGGTCCGCCATCAGGATGGCCCGGAGGCCTTTCAAGTAGTTGTTCTAAAAAATCAATAAACCGGTCAAAAATGTTACCGTTTACCGCATAAAAATATTTAAGAAGCAGAGGATCGGTAATTTTTTCAAGTCTTTTTCCTGAAGAGATATCAGATGTATGTTCATGGCCGAAGTATAAAAATCCCCAATCTGTCTGTTCAAGTTCTTGTAATGCTTCATCTGCTATTCTATTGATATCAGATATAAATGCAATATCATCTTCCATTATCAGAATATTGGCAAGGTTGTCGTGTCTGGCTTTTTTTATGGCGTTCATATGACTTAAAAAGCAACCTTTTACACCTGCCCGGGGAAATCCATCAGCCGATTCAGGGCGGATAGCAGTATAAAAATCTGCTTTTTCAGTTTCTATAGGCCATCCGGCTCGTTTGAATTCTTCTCGAGTATCAGCTCTTCTGTCCGCTCGATCCGGAAGATTGATAACAGCCGTACGATCAAAATAATCAATGATGCGCATTGTGTGAGTATGTTAAATTATCTTCGGGCACTACATAACCTTGAAGACTGTCATGATAAAATGAAAGAGATGCTGTTGCATGGAAACTTCTTTCAATGATCAAAGAACAATAGTTCAATGATTTTTTTCTACTGAAATGTTGTCTTGATATTGTGTTTTTACATGACCGGATCTTTTATAAGCTTTAAAATTATCTACCGGGAAATTTTCGCTTTACTTTTTGTTGTTGTTCTTTCTGTCTTTTAATTCTCTTGCTGTTCTGATCCATACGGTGCTTTTTTTCTGCAATGCCATTGTTGCATAGAGAGGGATTTTCCAGAGTACGTAAAGTGGTGCAGAAGCAAGGTAGAGCCATGTCGAGAGCGGTGCGCGTCGCTGGATCTGCCCTGAAACGACGTAAAAGATCAGAATCAGCCAGAAGCAGCAGACTGGTATGATCCAGGCTCCTTTGAGCATCAGCAGGGATCCTGCGGTAGCAAGAGTGATCAGCATGACCAGCAGTGATAAAGGGGGAGTGGCCAGTTCGGCAAGGGCATAGAGGTAACAGGTGTCTTTTGTTTTTAAAAAAAGGTTGAGAAGAGGTCCGGCCATCTTCTGAACAAGTTTAAATCTTCCGCTTTCCCAGCGGGTTCTCTGGCTTGAGGCGTTTTTGCCGGAAGTGACCATTTCACTTCGGACAATGGCATCCGGATTGTATTGCACGCTGATTCCGTCCTGAAGCAGGCGCAATGTGAATTCCATGTCTTCGACGATGGAATGGCAAGGCCAACCGTATCGTTGAAGCAAAGATGTACGAAACGCCATCCCGTTACCTTTCAGGACTGATGTTCCAGAAAGACTGATAGATCCGGCCATCCGCAGATGGTTGAATACGTTGAATGCGGCATCAATAATCGCCGGCCGCCATCCTGCATCAGGGTTGCTGACTCCGTTATATGCCTGTACAGCCTGAATATCGGGCTGACTTAGGGATGAGCTGATTTCGCCAAGGAAATTTTTGTCAGGTGAAACATCAGCATCGATAATGGTGATGGCATCGGTATTTCGGTAGCTTTCCTTGCTGTTTTTCAGGAACCAGTCGAGTGCCTGTCCTTTTCCGCGGTTTATGCTGTCGAACCGTTCAAATACACGGGCACCGGCATTTTTTGCCTTTCCAGCGGTATCATCGGAACAGTTGTCGGCAATAACGTAAACTTCAAAGCGGTTTGCAGGATAATCGCATGCAAGGATACCTTCAACTGTCCGCACAATACCGTCCTCTTCATTATGTGCGGGGATCAGCACACCAATGTTGAGAAACCTGTTTTTGGCGGAAACCTCTTTTTTGAAAAGGTAAGCTGCAACGGTGCTGACCAGCAGATATCCTGCAGGGAGAGCCAGCAGGATGATCAGACTTTTCAGAATAAGTTCAGCCATCATGTTGACTCCAGGTCTTCCTGTTGGAAAAGATTAACCATATTCCTGTTGTTGGCATGCTGATTGTAGAGCGCGATAACTTTTTTCCTTCCCGCCTGTCCCAGTTTGTGACGCAGTTCGCGCTCTGCGAGCAGTTTTCGAATTTGTTGAGCGAGATCATCAGTATCTCCCGGCGTTGCGAGCAGTCCGTCCTTTTCGTGTTCGATCAGTTCAGGTATGCCTGTTATCCGGGTTGATATAACCGGAATCTCTTTTGCCATGGCTTCCATCAGCACCACAGGGACACCTTCGGCAAAGCTTGCGAGAACAAAAATATCAGCCTTGTTATAATATTCCCGGACTTTATCCTGCCCGAGTGCACCGCTGAACGTTATCGAGCCGGGTAGTGCGTTGCGTGCTGCGAACTTTTCAAGAGCTTCTTTGTCCGGGCCGTCACCTACAAAAGTAAGCTGAAAGCAGAACCCTTCTTTTTGCAGAAGAATGCAGGCTTCGAGCAGAATGTGCTGACCTTTGGCCGGTACCAGTCTGCCGACGCAAAGCAATTCAGGAATAGTGTTTCCGGGCTCAGGCCTGACTGCGTAGAGGTCAGGGTCAACACCGCAACGGACGATGTGATGCCTGTCCCACGAAGATGGTTCGCTTATGCGCATGATCTGGCTCCGACAGTAGTGGCTGATACACCGGACAAAGGCGGCTTCCCTGATTTTTTCTGGTAGCATGGATGAGTCGACCGTGTAAAAGATATCAGGTCCGTGCACGGACAGGCTGTAGGTTATTCCTCCGTAATGTTTCATGAGCATGGCTACGATTGCTGTCGGATTTGCAAAATGTTCATGAATATGTGTGATTCCATGCTTTTGCAGCCAGTGCAGAAGGATCCCGGCTTCAGCAAAGTAGGCAAGTGCTTTGAAAGGGCTTTTCGGTCCCGTTTTCAGAAGTTTGAATGCTGCAGTTGCCATGTTAAGGTATCCCGACGGATTTCTAATGAGGCAGTGCAGATGTGCTGCGAGCATTGACGGTACTGGCTGTGTGAGCACCATCAGAGTCTTCTCCGCTTCCTCCTTTTCTGCCTGAGTCATGACTTCGAGGTTTGACGGCTTGTGGATTGAGGCAGTGTGAACCGTCATTCCTGCTTTCCGGAGCGACTCGATCTCCCTGAAGATAAAGGTGTGGGAGATCGCCGGATATTCGCTGCAGAGATAGGCTATTGGTTTTGTTGTCATGTGACGGGGGTTGAAAGTTCTGTTTTAAGACTACGGCGCCTGTTTTTCAGTGGTTTACTGAAAATCCGGCCTGTATAAAACCGGATGATTCCAAAAAGCTGAGGAAGAACAACAATAGAACAGTGCCAGGCATATTTTTTCGCTTCTTTTCTGTTCAGCTTGTTTTCAATCATGAACTTTCCGACCCGGAAAAGGCGGGGTGACAGCAGCATCAGGATTCCTGCGATGAAACTCAAAGCTGAGCCGGCAAGTCCGCGGAAGCCCTGTTGAAGCAGGAGCAGGATAATCCCGGAAGCTGAAAAAAATAAAAAGCCTCCTCCCTTAAGGATAATTCTGCGTTGTTCGGCTTTCCAGAAGTTGCTGTCCATGCTTCCGACCCGGCTCTGCACCGCTGCAAAACCGTAGCCTGAACGAAAAGAGCGTTTCAGATACTGGCTTGTTTTCAGCATGGCCAGATCATGGGTGGTCATGAGTGCATCGAGCATGAGGATTTTCCAGCCCTGCCTTCTTATGCGCCAACTGAGTTCCGGGTCTTCTCCACCGACAAGCTCTTCATCATAACCGCCGGAAGTTTCAATGGCTTTTCGTCGTATGAGCACATCACCCCCAAAGCTGTCGCATTCACCGGGGTTTGTGTTCCACTCCAGATCGCCGATCCAGTTAAAAAAAGAGCGTTCAGGATGCTGTTCTTTTCTGTAGCCCCTGACGGCTCCGATCTCAGGATTTTGTATGGCCCGGATTGAGGTTGCAAGCCAGTTCTTGTCGAGGATCGTATCCGAGTCGAGAAACTGTACATAAGGAGATCCGCCTGCTTTCCAACCGGCATTTCTTCCGAGGCCTGGTGTCGGATATTCCGGGTTCAGTTCAATTACCCTTACATTACTGAACCTGCGGGCAATGGCGATACTGCGGTCAGTTGAACCTCCATCGGAATAGATAACGTGCAGTAGCTTTTCAGGATAACTTCCTTTCAGAATAGAGCTGATGCAGCGTTCCAGTGTTTTTTCGCAGTTGACGCCAATAATGATGCAGTCAACATCCGGTGTTTCAGGTTCCATAATCATGTTCGTTGATAGTTCTCTCATTATCAGAATTCCTTACAGTGTTTCCGGGATTGATATGCATTGAGATTCCTGCTTACTCTCCTGTTTTGTTTTAGCTGACACTGTTTTCTTCGCTCTCTTGCTTTCGGTTTATGTTGTTTTGTTCGGTCGTACCATAGTGGTTTTTGAGACGCACGATGAATCCTGCTGCTATTCCTGTTAGCACACCTGCGTTATTGGCAAGGAGATTGATTGCGTTGTAGTTTTCGCCGGTCAACATCATGTGCAGCATTTCAAGAAGGTAGCCTATCGTTGTCATGGCTATGGAAAACAGAAAGGCCGTTTTCCTGGATCTTAAAAGAATCATAGGAACGAAAGAGAGAATGCAGAAGAGGATCAGATGTACGACGGTATCAATCAGAAAAAAATTGTGAATAATTGTCGTGAATGGCATAAAACTCCCGATAAAGAGCAGGAAAAGGGCCCACATCCAGTAGCTCAGGAGCGTCCGGTTACTATTCCATTCAGGTTTAAGAAGATTTTTTTCCGGAATCATGTTTTTCAATAAATTAAACACTGGAAATTCTTGTCAGATAAATCTTGAAGGCTCTATGCCGGGTGATGGTATAAAACGGGTGTGCGGCTTTGAAGGATCCGGCTTCGATTCCGAAGGAATTCCGCCAGCTTCAATACCGACAGGAAGAGCCTTTGAAGCGTTGAGTATCATGGTGATCAGGGAACCGCTGAAAAGCATATATATCGGGTTGATCATTCCGTTAAGAAGATTGTCTATCATATAGATGCCGAGAAAAACCGCCATTACGGCGGATGCCCCCCAAGCTTTTGTTTTCCATAGTTCCGGTTTAACACGTAAAAAAAAGAACATGACCGGCCACTGAATTGCGATGACCATCATGGCAAGTCCGTATATTCCGTTCTGTCCGAAGGTGATGATCCAAAGTCCGTCGGTAATGCTTATGTCTTTCCCTTTATCATCATAGACTCTTGAACGGCCGAAGCCGCCCCATCCGAAGAAGGTTCCCTGTCGTGCTTTGTTGATAAGAATGGTTTCGTTGTCGAAGCGGAACTGCAGTGATTGTGCCCGGGTAGCACTGAATTTTTCTTCCACATAGCCTGAGAGGTTCCGTCCATCCCAAATGCCGGTTGTTCTTGTATAGATATAGAGAACGGGAATGACCAGCAAGATCATGACCAGAAGAGTTGACTTCGTTTTGTTAGAAATAGAGAGTACGGTGAGACCGATCAATAGAAGAACAATGGCCCCTACTGACTTCATCATGATGGTAGTAAAAATGAGCAGAATGAGCAGATAGAGCGAAGGAACCTGCAGGATTTTTTTTGGCAGTACTCCACAGAAAAAGAGCCAGGTTCCGAGGAATACCCCAAGTACCATCCACATCGAGGTCATGAGACCGTGGTCCATGTAGACCATAGGCCTGAAACCCCCGCCGTCCCTTAGTGTCTGAAGGAAGTCACTCTGGTGGTAACCGTATGTGAGACGGTGCAGCTGGGGGCTCATGATCAGCTCAAACAAGCAGAACGGGATGTAGACGATACAGCCGATAAAAATGGCAAGAGCGAGTGTTTTTATGGAATCAGCATCGCTGAAGTAGATTCGAGCTATATAATATGGTATTCCCCAGCTTATACTCTGGTACATTGATTGTGACAGGCCATTATACGGACCCAGTCCATTGGCAATTGCAGAAAAAAAAGGAGCGGTGCACCACAGAAGGATCGGGATATCGGCGGCATTGAAACGGAATTCCGACAGTCTTTCCTTATCGAAAAAATATGCTCCAGCATAAATGCCCAGACAGATTGCGGTTGTTTTGGTATAGTCGGGCAGTGCGGGAAGATTGTAGGTGGCAACCGGCAGGAACATCCAGCCGCCAACAAACGCAACAGCAGCGGCAACCCTTGCTTTGAGTTTTGCAAAAAGCACCACGACGAGCGGTATCCAGCCGAACATGGTCAACGGGACCATGATATTTCCAGAAGAGCTACCCATGAGCCATTTTATTGAGGATTCGCAGAAGCGCAGCTCCCCAGGACCGGTCGGGGTCATAAAACTGTTCCTGGAGGTTTTTACAGCCTATTTGTTTCTCAAGGTAGAGTTTCCTGCATGACGAAAGTTTTATAACTGCATCCAGATAAGCCGGGATATCGTCGGGAGGGACTTCAAGAACAGCCTCCCTGACATAGTCCAGCGCAGGACATACGGATGAAGTTATGACCGGTCGTCCGGCGAGAATTGACTCTGCGACAACTTTATTGAACCCTTCCTCAAAAGAGCTGCGTGTCGGAACAATAAAGGCGTGGCTTCTGCTGATATGCCCGAACATTTCCTCTTGCTGGCAATAGCCGTGCAGATGGAAGATGCTTTCAACCCCTTTTTTCACTATCGCGTTCCGGAGTTCCTCATCCTCCGAGCCGTTTCCGCAAAGATGGAAGGCAATTGTGGTATTTCCGGCCTGCTTAAGCAGGAAGGCGATTTCCAAAAGGTCGAATATTCCTTTTTCTTTTTCGATGCGTCCGGCATACAGGAGATTGAAGGGTAATGTGGACGGAGGTGGAGGAATGTTCTTGAAGAGCTCTTTACGATAGTGCGGAATAAAGGGATAAATCGATGCTGTTTTATTGCCCGTGATGTTCAGGAGTTGGCGGTGAATATCTTCCGAGAGGCAGAGAATAGCAGATGCACGTCTGCTGAAAAGATCCCTGTTTAAAAAAGATATGATTTTACGGGTTATCGAAGATTCACGGCTTTTCGGCCATAAAGTGCAGTGCAGGGAGGGAACAATCTGAAGCGACCGGGGAGCAAACCATAAGAAAGGGAAAAAATAGCCGGTGGAATCTGCCATGATCAATATGTCGGCTTGCTTGGAAACGACTATCATGATAATTTTTATGACATATCGCACCTGCTGAACATGAAAGGCTATGCCGCTTTTTACGGGGCCTTTCGGCAGGTTTTCCACATAAAACTGTTCCGTTGCAATCCGTTCTTTCCGAGAACAGGAAGATATGGCGATGCCCTTTGCGCCAAGCGTTCTGCAGGCATCAAAAAAAAGGCTGCTATAGGTTACTGCAACCTGGTTCGGATCGTCCATCCCCTTATGCCAGTACGAAAAGGTGCCGACGATATCTCCAGGTCCGGCTGCGTAGGCCAGGCATAATCTTTTGTTCTGTTTATTTTGTGACATCCATGTATTGTTACTTAATGAATCCGTTATGACTCAAATCTTTTGTTTATCCAATATTGTGCTCTTGCAGAGGCTTTCGGTTAATATGCCGGATCAATCGATTTATTGTGTAGACTATCTTTTCATCGATTCACGGCTGCCGGTATTCCTACAGCAGTAACATTGCATGGTATATCGTTGATAACGACGGCATTAGCTCCGATCCGGGCATGTGATCCGATATGTATTCCGCCGAGTATTTTTGCTCCGGAACCGATATCGACATGTCCTTCAATAACCGGAAGACCGGGTTTTGGTCCTGTTCCGATGGTGACCTGCTGAAAAATCAGGCAGTTCGGACCGATTTCAGCATCAGGATGGATCACGATACCATTCGGGTGGGGAATCAGAAGACCTCCGCCGATTTTCGAGTTCAGCGGGATGTCAGCACCGCAGACCGCACTCCAGAAGCGGTGTTGAAAGACAATAACAGGCTTGAGCACTCCAGCAAGCAGCCCGCCATTTACACTCAGTTGCTGGTAACCGCGTATTGTCTTGAGCAAATATTTTCCCGGTTCATATCTTCCCGGCAGTTTTTTTTCCCGGTTCCAGTCTGATTCTGTTGCAGATATCATGATCGTGATGTTTTGTACCATATATCAGGACAGCGCTTTGCAAGCAGGGCTGACAGTTTCCGCCTGAATTGCTGCGTTTTTTCGAAAGTGTTCCGTTTACGATAAGCCGGGATAATTTTATTTTTCACAATCAGGGCAATTGTCTTCTTCCTGGCGTCGATGTACATGTCTCGCAGGACAATGCCGTTCAATGCATTCTCATCAACAGCTCCTCTCCCTGTAGCTGTATGCTTGGTCGTCGAATATCTTTTTTCAAGTTCCGGAAATTCAAAAATTTCTAACCAGAGACAGTTAAAGAAAGTGTTTGTGCCCGGTACAGCAGGATTGATATTTCTTCCGTTTTCATACCAGAACCTGCAGAGGGAAAGCGGAACATCGCAGTTACCGGGAGTTGAGGCACGATAGCCGAATAATGCCGGGGGCCGGTTCATCTTTGTTTCTCCTGTTTCAGTGCTTTTTTCTTTTTTTTCAAAGCACTTTTGATATTTGCGTTGATCTTTGCAATGAGTTCTTTTGCCGGCGGAAGACTAAGAAGAAATTCTTCGATTTTTTTTGTATTGATTTTATCAAGGATTTCAGGCTGTTTTTCCAGCAGCTTGTCAATACTCATGCTTTGCTTGATGCCACCCCAGTTAAGTATAGACGCAATTGCCTGTACCTTGAGGCTAACCAGAAGTTCAGCAGCTTTTCTCAGGTCACGGTAGAGAGTACTCTCTCCGAGAGCAATCAGGGCGATGATGTCGACGTAGAGGGCAAAATGTTCAGTAAGGTCGCTTTGCAATACCGGAGCACAGTCGATACAGATGAAATCATAATCGTTTCTGGTCAACTGAAGCAATTCACGGATGCGCTGCTTGGAGATGTTGCCGGTCATTTCATTTCCTGCATGAAGGATGTCGATATTGTAACCGGAGCTGTTGACGATGTAATTATTCCATGGTTCTGTCGAGACGAGAAAGTCAGAGAGGCCTGCCGGCTCAGACGAAAGCCCGGTAAGTCTGCTGAGGGTATGTTCGATGTTGCCCTCTATCAAGAGTACCTTTGGTGCAAGAGATGAGAGTATCTGGGCTGTGTTGAGTGCAAGTGAGGTACCTCCGGCACCATGATCAACGCAGGTAAACAGGATAATCGAAGAATTGTTTTCTTCTTTTTCGCGGTTCAGGTGGACGGCAAAGCTTCGTAAAGCTTTTATCGCTTCACAGTCAGGGGAAAGTAAAGACTGTTGATGAAAAGGGATGCTGTCGGTTGATTTTGGAACTGTACATGCCGGAAGATAACCAAGTGCCTGGTAAAGATCTTTTGGACGGCGTATACGGTTGTCGAAATATTCGTATGAAAAAAAAATACAAACAGGGACTCCGAACGATAAGCAAAAAAAGATAAGAAATAGTTTTTTAATATTTGATCCAGTTGCCATATCAGGCTCTCGGGCGGCAGATTCAATAGAAAGGTGAAGGGGAGCTTTACCTTCAACCTCGAGTTCCTGAATTCTTGTATCTATACGGTCAAGAAGTTCGCGTTTATGTTTCAACTCTGCTTCAAGCGATTCACCAAGATGAATTCCCACAGATGTCTTGAGGGCTTCTTCGGTGCCTTTTTTAAGTTGTTCACTGATTTCTTCTGCAGCATTTTTTGTTCTTTCAAGGTCATTTTTTGCTATTATCAGGTCTTTACTCAGTTCCAATTCACGTTGACCATACAGGATTTTATGTGCATTTTTATTGAGTTCATTTTTTTGTTTTTTTTCATATGCCTGCATTGCATGCATTCGTTGCTCAATATAAATACGGTCAGGGTTGTTTTTAGTTAACCCATCGGTAGAACTTCTCATCTGTTGCTGTTGCTGGTAGGTCCATGAACTGGTAAGATTAAGTGAGTTGTCTTTCATGACCATTTCTTCAACCATCGGCTCAAGAGAGAGGGTTTTTATCTGGTTATTTGATTTAATTTTTTGCTCATAAAAGTTTTTTGCATTTATCTGATCGCCCAGGGTTTTGATATACAGTAACTGCAGCGCCTCGGTTTTTTTTCCTGCAAGATTGTAACCTTCAGAAAAAGTTGCTGTATTTATGCTTTTTGTAAGAATGATCAATTTATTTTCTATGGTGATGACCTCTGTTATCAAGGCCTGCTTTTTATTTTTCAGGTATACCAGCCGGTCATTGTCCTGCATTTCAGCGTTTTTACGTACCTTTTCCAGAAAAACCGCCATAAAATTGTTAACCAGTGGTGAAAGACCTTCTTTTTTTTGATTTGAGGCAGTTATTTCAATAAGGTGTGTCCCGTTTAACGGGATGGTTTTAATGATAAATGGAAGAATGTTAGCGCATTTATCAGCGGGCAAAGTTGTTGGAAATAATGATGCCTTTTCGTCAGGCGTCAGTTTTTCAACGGTTTTTTTCAGAACATCAAAAGACATCATCCGTTGTGCCTGTGTGCGGGCATAGTCCTGATAATAATTGATGATTGAAGGGTCTTCGCTTGTTGTGATCAGAGAGGGAATTACCGGGTCCACCCGCATAATTGCTTTAACTTCGTAGTTAGGTTTGCTGATCAAGAGAACAATGGGAACGGTTATGGTGAACAGAAAAGACCCTATTACAAGAATAAAAAGTCCATATCGCTTAGCAAAACCTATAAAATAAAGTGGCTTTGATGGTTTTCCGTAAGGAAGGGGATCCCTTACCTCATGTTCATTCATAATGATAATACTCTAAATGTTGCAATGATATCATTCATCACTGTATGACCGTTAGTAATTATAGTCAGAATAATTATTATTCGATTCCATACGAAAAGGCGTTTTTATATGATAAAAGTTATGAAAAAAGTTTGTTTTTTATTTTTTCTGAAAGGTTATTAATATCACTATTTTCACGTTCTTTTGAATATAAGTCAGCTAATTTTTTAATAGCTTTTAAATCAGTCATATACCCGCGATTAGTGTTAAATTTATTTATTTCAGAGATTATTTCTTTTACAAAGTGTTTTATGTCTCCCATCATTATCTCCGAGAATATTGGAGGATGCCAATATTCTTTTCCTCCTTCACCGGTATAGCCAATTACTTTATTGCCGGTTAATCCTGCTTCTATGGGAGGTAATCCCCATCCTTCCAGTTCACAGAATGACAAAAATATTTTTGATTTTTGGAGTGTTTCGATGACCTCTTTTTCTGTCATTTTATTTATTGGAATAACTTTCCAATTTTTCGGAAGATGCTGTTCCAAGAAAAACAAAACCAATTTTGAGTGTTTTGGAAGTTTTCTTGGCATATAGGTAATTATATTTTCTTTAGGCAGGTCAGGTTTAAATTTATTTGAATCGACAAAAAAATGCATCCGCATTATTTTCGAAGATAAGTCAGGGAAAGCAAGTTTGCAACATTCTGCAGCATCATCAGATATAGTCAAAATTATTTCGGCATCCTGATATGCAGATAAGGTTAATTTGCTGTCAACATTCCCGAACAAATAACTGCCCTGCACAAAAATTCCATATTTTATATTGTGCAGTTTACATTGTGGAGCATATCGCTCAGCCCAGAACTCGGGGATTATTAAAAATTCCTTATTAATGTTAAAATTTAAATTCCGCTTAAACTCAGTTGCATATTCAAACCAGTTGCAAGAAAAATTAATTTCTTCAGGATGTAATACTTCTGATTTAAAGTCCGGGGAAAGGATTTTATTTATTTCTTCTGATTGTTTATAAATTACTTTGACACCTCCACTGGCACCACCTCCTGTAAGATTGGACATGGGGCATAAATAAGTGATTTTTATTGCATCAGAAAACGAATAATCTATTCCGAATTTCGCGGGTCGATTACTATGCATTCGATACTTTGACAAGATGTTCATACACAATTAATTTTAATCTCTGATGGCTAATGTCTGAACCCTTTAAAGCGAAATGCTTTATTGCAAGATATGATCCGGCGAACCAAATGATTTTATCTGTCCGTTTTCGAGTCTGTAAAGCCGGTCACATCCTCTGATAGTACTAAGCCGGTGTGCAACAATAATTATGGTTTTAGACCTTTGCAGTTCCTGAACAGCATCCATTACTCCTTGTTCTGTTGCAGTATCAAGTGCACTTGTAGCTTCGTCCAGCACAAGAACCGAAGGATTGTGGTAAAGAGCTCGTGCGATGCCTATCCTCTGACGCTGGCCACCTGATAGACGAACACCTCTTTCTCCTACCATTGTGTCAAGGCCTTCCGGAAGGCTATGAATAAAATCTTCAAGATGTGCCGCATGAATTGCGTTTAAAACAGATTCATCGCTTATCTCTTCACTGGAGAGCCCAAAGGCTATATTGCGAAGCAGGGTGTCATCGGTAAGAAAAATTGACTGTGGTACGTAACCGATTTGATTCTGCCAGCCTCGAAGATTGTGCTGAATATCCTTCCCGTCTACAGTTACAATGCCCTGGTCCGGAGGTAAAAGACCAAGCAGTATATCGACCAGGGTGCTTTTTCCTGCTCCGCTGGTACCGATAAAACCAACTGATTCTCCGCATTTTATGCAAAGCGATATGTCTGTTAGTGATGGCAGGGAAGCTTTTGGATATGTATAGGTAACATGCTGCAACTCAAGGGAGTTATGAAAAGATGATTGTATGGATTCTTTTTCCGGATTTTCCGGAGCAAACAGATTCAGATCCTTTTCAAGGATATCAAGAACAGGCAAACAGTACTTAAGCGATTGCATCACGTTCAGCAAGCGGTTAACTGAGGGCATAAGCCTGAACGTTACAACAGCAAAAAGTCCGATTTTTGGAATGATGGTTTCGATTGCCCCTCCCTGTGCAAGCATAATGATTACGAGAGCTACAAGACCGGAAACAGCAAGCAACTCAAGCCAAAGCCGTGGAAGCTGCTGCATGGTGGCGTTCAATCGGCCTACCTTTGCACTTTCATTATTATGGATGCTGTATTGTTTTAAAAAATCGTATTCCCGACCAAGCAGCTTGACATCTTTTGCCCCGCCGAGGCCTTGTTGTAAATGTTGAATACGCAATCCTTCGTGATGCTGTCTCGCTTTTCCCCAACTCGTTACACTTCCTTCTGTAAATCGAAAAAAACTCCAGCCGGCAAGACCAAGCACACATACAATTGATAGTGTACCAATTGGTTCCACCACAAGTAACATAAGGCAGAGGCCAACGACTATCAATGATTCTGAAAACAATTGCATTATGGGAGTCAACACGTTACTGGTGAAAATGGCCACTTCATTAGTGACATTCCGGATTAACTGTGCCGAGTTTCGCTGGAGGTGAAAGACATAAGGTTGACGTAAGTAAATTGTAAACAATAGCATTGAGAGCCTCGCACCGATACCGAAGGTGAAGCGATTTTGGTTCCAGGTTAGAAAAATCAAAAAAACAGCTTTTATAAAATAGACACAGAGTAACAGCAATAAGCCGCCAACAACCAGACTCTGATGGTCCGGATTGCCAAAGAAATTGAGTACAGGAAGAAAAGCTGGATATTTGGTTGCAAAGTTTTGTTGTGTAAAGAGAGAGAGCGCTGGTATTACAAGACCGACTCCAAGCGTTTCGAGTCCGACCCCGATAAGCATCAGGATTAAAAGAACAATACTCTGATGTCGTTCAGTCGGAAGCAGGAGGTTCCGGATTTTTTTTATGGTGGGAAGTGGGGGCGTATTCATTTCAATGAAAAAAATTAAAAAAAGTAACAGGTGTCGTAATGATTTTCGTTTTTATACTTCAAATCGAGTGACGCAGTGATCATGTGATATAACTGTTTTTTTTCAGCAATATATCTTGATGATGCCGGCTCTTTATATAATGTTGAATCGATAGTCAAAATCTTTGTTTCTTATCTGCGGCTGTAGAAAAAAAACACAATCAGATTGTATTCATGATTACCATGACTGACACAGTTTCAGCATTTTTCTCAATCATCATTGTACGCTATGGCTTTGCCAGAATGGTATTGCATATAAATACACTATCTTATTCTCTTTTCTTTTTAACTTACAGTACTCAGTTATTGAAACGTGACTAATTTCCACTATTTCCACTCGTGCCTGTCGTACCGTTGCTGTTGACAAATCCTTCCTGACCCCAGAGCTTTTTACGCAGCACCTGCATTATTCCAAACGATTCCGCGGTGGAAGACCCAAGGTTAAGAACCTGCAATGCCGGTAACAGCTTTTCAAGCGTATAGTTGAATTTTGCCATGCCGCTTGGACTTATAAAGACAATGTCGTTGGACAGGAGAGCGAAATTCTGTTGGAAATCGCCATGTTCAAGCATGTTTTTCAAATCGATCTGGATGACGTCGCCTTTAAGGTTCTGCTGCCTGATAATGAATACTTTTTTCGGATTTGCCTGTTTGCTCATTCCGCCTGCAAGCATGATCGCCTTTAAGACATTCAAGCCGTTTTTAAGTTGAATCGCACCGGGCGAAACGACCTCTCCCATAACATAAACCAGTTCATCCGCTGCTTCGGGAATATAGATGACATCATTGTTTACTATCCGTGCGTTCAGAGACATGTTGCCGTTATTGAGCAGGTCCTGCAGGTTGATCCAGATGACGGTGTCATTACCCCTGATTATTGCGCACTTTGTCAGTGAGATCTCTTTTGCCTGATCGGGAAGTCCTCCGGCAAGAGCGAGCGCTTCGAGAAGCGTTCCTTTGCCCGGAAAATTGACAACCCCCGGTTTGCTTACACGTCCAAGTACAAATGCCTTGTTGTTGTGAAATTCCTGAACCCGAATGGTTACTTCAGGCTTTATATAGAGCACTTCCAGTTTTGTCGTGATCATTTCCTGCACTTCAAGCTGTGTGCGGTTCATGACGTTGATGCTTCCAATTCTCGGAACGGCAATAAATCCGTCCGGAGAGACCACAATATTATCCTGTGACAATTCAGGCCTGTGCCAGACCTGAATACCGACAAGATCTCCGGGACCGAGACGGTAATGATAGTTTTCACGGGGTGCGAGTGCATCGATTTTCTCAGGAGAAGCATATTCCGGGCTCTTTTTAGGAAGATCGACCTTGAATTCCTTTCCCGGTGACGAGGACTCGATTCGACTAGTCTGGGGTGATATACTGCTGCATGAACACAAGAATAACAATACGCATGAACAGAAGAATAGTGTAATATTTTTCATAATGGCGCATTTGCCCTGAATTCAGGGATGGTAACGTTGAGTGAATGAAAAATGAGGTTGTTTGAATGTCATATTATGATTTTAACCCGATATCAATTACTTCAAGCGCTATACAGGCACAGAAATATGCCAAGTAATAAAATCAATAAGGGCATATATCGTAATATTTTATTATTTCAAGCCACCGTTCTTGCTGCAGTTAAAAAAATCTTTTATAGTCATCTTATATGTTGAGAGGATAGCAGATGTTAAAAAGAAATATCAGCTCAGGACTTCCTCTTCGGGATGATCTTTGCCGGAATACCTACCGCAATAGAATCGTCCGGTACTGATGCAATAACCACGGCATTAGCTCCGATATCGACATTGCTGCCGATGGTGATATCGCCGAGAATTTTTGCCCCTGCTCCTATATTTACATTGCTGCCGATTTGGGGTGCTGCTTTTTCTTCGATATTTTTCAGCCCTACCGTGACCCCGTTGCGGACAATGCAGTTGTCGCCGAAACTTGCATAGCCGCTGATGATAATATCACCGAAATGATCAATGCGGAAGTTGGCACCTACTGGAACTTCACACGGAAGTTCAATACCGGTGAGTATCTGGACAATCTTATAGAACAGCTTGTAAAGCAGCGAAAAAGGTTTGCGGATCATGTCGCTTCCTATAGTATAGCGCCATCGCCCGAAACGGTAGACGATCATAACCCAGAAGCCCTGGCTGCTCCATTTTCCTTCATAGGTAGCGAGATCCTCTCGAATGTTTACAAACAGTTTCATCAAGCTTTACCAGGGGGTTGGAGGTGAAAGAAGGCCGAATCTGGTGTCCTGAAGTGACCGGAGAACCTGTTTAATGACAGAAACTGCATATTCCCGTTTTTTTGAAGCATCACCGGACGGAATCAACAGGTTTTTCATGAATCTGAGCGTATACCAGAGCAGTTCAATGCCGGCACTTGAAAGTACACCTGAAAGTCCTTTGTTTTTCCGGTAATAGAGCCATTCACTGCGCATTCTGAAAGTCAGAACCTGAGAAGCTTTGCTGTCGAACGTTTTGTCTTTTCTTGTTTTACTGCTCGCACCGCCGATATGTGTGACTCCGGCTTCAGGGATAAAAAATATTTTCCACCCCGCATGTTTTGCCCTCAGGCAGAGATCAGTCTCCTCATAGTAGAGATAATACCTTTCATCGAATGCACCTATTGCATCCAACATCTCTTTGCGGATGATGGTAAAGGTTCCCGGTATCCAGTCGACCTCAATAGGGCGGTCATGAGCAAAACCTCCGAATTCATGACGGTTAAGAACCGGTGAATCGGAAAATTTTCCGCTAAGACCCGACAGTGTGAGAAGTTTTGAGAGAACAGAAGGAAAGCGTCTGGCAGATGGTTCCAGCCGGCCTTCCGGCGAGATTATCTTTCCACCGCAGAGACCGCATTGTGGAGTCCGGTCCATGAAAGCTATGAATTGCTCAATGGATGAGGGCATTGCATATGCATCAGGATTGAGAAGAATAATATATCGTCCGCTGGTGAGAACAAATGCCTGGTTATTGGCCGCTGCAAACCCGAGATTCTGATTATTGGCAATCAGATGTACAGATGGGAAATCGTTTTTTACCATCGAAGCGGAATCGTCAAGAGAGTCGTTGTCGACGACAAATACCTCCATATCGGTTTCCCGGCAGTTGTCAAAAAGTGCCCGCAGGCAGTTGTGAAGTATTTCCCTTGTGTTGTAACTCACTATAACAACGGATACCATAAGATTTATTTTAAATGTTCAGGTGCCGTAGCCTGTTTTGTCATTGAAATCAGGTTAATTCCGTGTTCCCTTGTATAGGATACCGAGTCCATGAGCCGGTGGATCAGCAGCAGCCCGAATCCTTTATCAGGATAAGTGCTTATATCCGGGGCCGGAGTATCGGGATCGAATGGCTGGTTGTTATCGCTTACGCTGACGGTAAGGTTTTTGCCTTCTGAGCTGTAAGTTATATGGACCATATTTTCGGGCGCTGTATCTTTACTGTAATTAACAGCATTGGCAAATGCCTCAGTGACGGATAGCTCGAAAGCATGACAGAATTCAGCGGATCCCTTTGCAGTTTTGAGTGAATCCGCAAAGATCTCGGCAACCTTCAATGCCGTAAGTGAGGCAAGATGGAGGTAACGGATATCTGCCGGAAGGACGATTTCGGCTATCATATGCTGTTCTTTGTTTTTTCAGCATTAATTGCCGCCGCATCCACATCATCATAGATATTGAACAGCCTGTATACCTGTGTGATTTCAAAAACTTTTCTGACTTTGTCATTCATGCATGCCAATGTTACATTCCCACCTGCTTCATTTTGTTTTCGTGCCATTCCTACCAGAGCTCCGAGACCGCTGCTGTCGAGAAAGTCAACCTCAGAAAGATCGATGATGATAGTGTCTGAAGATGGCGCAGCCGAGCTGTAATTTTTCAACTGCCGGGCCGACGAAGCATCAAGCATGCCCTGAATGGCAATGACGGTGATGCTGTTGCAGATTTTTTCACTGATGATCATTGGGCATTCTTTTCATTGTGTCTGTTTAAGAAGGCTTTCATTGTCAGGCCGATATCGCGGAAAGGATTGCTATGGGCTGTATAATAACGTTCAACTATAGCCATCTCTCCACCATCGGAAGGCCAGTCTTCAGTTTCTGAGTAGCTGAAAACTCCCGGTCGGTAACTTTTTATCAGGTTCAATGCATCATGACTGCCGGGTTTTACCGTTACAGGGTGATTTCCGATAATTGCAAACTCTCCATTCAGCACCCTGAAAAGCATGGGAAAGCGATCGAGAGAAAGGGCTGACGCAACAATGCCGGGCGCTCCCTTCCATTCTATTGATGCTGTTTTCAGTTGCATTGTTTTTCCCGGTGAGGAGGTATAACAGTTGATTGTTTTTGTTATCCATTTCCCTTTCAGTTTCAGGATCGGCAAGAGCAGAAGAAACGGGATGAACAGAACGCTTATAAGGATGAGAGCTGTGAAGGCATGTATAATAAACCGAAGAAATGTTCCCTTCGCGCCTGTTTTTTTTATCTCGTTGAGAAGATGGGGATCTTCCATTGTGACGGAAATACCGCTTTCAGGTTCAATGAGAACATTTCCCGAGGCAATCCTGTTTTCGACATCAAGACGTTCACCGATATAGGTATTGTCAAGAACGACACTGCCTTTGACGGTGCTTTCCCTGTCAATAATAATGTTGCTGCCGATTATTGCAAGCGGTCCTAAAACAGTTCCGCCAAGGATCTGTACGTTATTACCGATAATGACAGGTTTTTGTATTTCAGCGCTTTTGCTTATGACGACGTTTCTGCCGATATGACAGTCAGCTTCGTTACTGTAGCCGGGAAGCACATAATTCGATGAAGAACTCCTGAGTATATCGGTACAGAGACGGTAAAAAATTCCGACAGAATCAATCGAAGTAAGGGACAATGATATCTCTGCTTCCGTATTTTCAGTTTCTGTATGCGATCCGGTCAGGATAAGGCTTCCTCCGCTGCAAGCGAGAATTTCACCGGGAGGGAGCGAAGCGAATAACGCTTTATAATCGATATGTTTATCATAACGGATAAAAATAAAACCGGTGATTATCAATATTCTGTCTTCCGCGCAGTAGCGCCTGTTTTTTTCCAGAATTGTCTGCAGATCATCATTGCTCTGTATACTTGCATAACTGACAGGAACTCCCCAGCGGCTGCCGTTTTTACAGTAATGTTCAACATCCCTGAGAGAACCGTCACTGACGAGACGTATGGCCTCACACCCCGAAAGAATCGACAGGTCGATAAAAAATTCGATAAAAGGCTTGTTGCATACCGGGAGCAGCAAAGGATGAACCTCCGGAAAAACATGAAGCAGCCATGAATATTCCCGCTCTCTTATTATAATTAGTGTTTTCATGGAGCTGTTGTTTTATGCCTGTCCGTCACTGTTGAATGACTGTATTGCCTCTGCGATATGAGGAAATATCGCAAAGAGTTTATTGGCCTTTGTTAGTTGAAAGACCATGGAAACTTTTGGGCCGAGAACGGCAAGTTTCAGATCTCCGTTATTATCGAGAGCTTTTCGCAGGCAGGCTACGATACTGCCAAGTCCGCTGCTGTCGATAAAATCAAGTTTTGTACAGTCAAAAATAAAAAAAGCGGCTTGCTGCAGCCATTGAGTGAAAGATGACGTAAGTTTACTGCAGTTTTCGGCGTCGAGCCTTCCACTCAGCTCAACGATACCGATCGGTTTTTCTGTGGATGTATCAATATGAAAGGTCATGGTGATCTCCTTTAATAAGCTCCCTTTCCGGACAGAACGGCGGGGATGGTTTTTAACAGCAGGCGTATATCGTTCAGGAAGCCGGCACTTTGAATATACTGCAAATCCAGTTTAACCTGATCAGTAAATGGAATATCACTTCTGCCGCTTACCTGCCAAAGGCAGGTAATTCCGGGAATGACATGCAGCCGTTTACGATGTTCAAGGGTATATTCAGCAACTTCCATCGGTAACGGCGGTCTCGGGCCGACAAGGCTCATATCACCACGAAGTACATTGATCAGCTGAGGCAGTTCATCAATGCTGAATTTGCGGATGATTCTTCCGACTTTTGTTATCCGGGGGTCTTTTTTCATTTTGAATATAACTCCGGTCTTTGACTCATTATAAGCAGCCAGTTCTTTTTTAAGTTTGTCGGCATTGACAACCATTGAACGGAATTTATAGAATCTGAAATGTCGTCCGTTCTGGCCGACACGTATCTGGACATAGAAAACCGGTCCCGGATTTTCAATCCAGATTGCAATGGCTGTAAAAAGAAAAAGCGGAAACAAAACGACAAGAGCTGCTGAAGAGACGGAAATATCAAGCATTCTTTTCAACAGGTAGGAAAACATGATTGTCGATTCCCATGCACTGACTTTCAGAGCGCGTCTGTAGCGTGCTTTGGGATTGATTGAACCACTGATTTTTCGTATCAGTTCTTTTCGTACAGTCAGATCAAGGTCCATAAGAATTACAATGCGTTACTTTGAGTGAACATTTTCCATTTTATAACCCGATAGAGAAAAAGAGGGTTTCCAATTACATATCTCCTCCACATCCGCCCCGGCTCCTGAATTATCCTATAAACCCACTCCATCCCTATTTCACGCATCCAGCGGGGTGCTCGTTTTATTGTACCGGAATAAAAATCAAACAGACCCCCGACTCCCATCGTTACAAGAGGAGTAAGTTTCAAGCGGTGACTGGCAATCCATTTTTCCTGCAATGGTGCTCCAAAGGCAACAAGCAGTATTGCTGCTCCGGAATTATTTATTCTTTCAATGACTGCCTCGCTTTCCTTCATATGGTTGAAATAGCCGTCAGAGGTTCCTGCAATTGCAACTCCATATGTTTCGCTAATTTTTTTTCCGGCCATTTCAGCAATTCCTGGTTTTCCTCCAAGAAGAAAAACACTGGCACCTTTTGCTGCCGCCATTCTGCATAAAAACGGAAGCATATCTGTTCCGTTGATGTTTTCCCTGAGCGGCGTCCTGAGCATTTTTCCGGCTATGGCCAATCCTATCCCGTCAGGAAAAACATAGCAGCCTGTTTTAAGAATGCTGAAATAATCCGGATCGGAAACCATTTTATTGAGGCAGTCAGGGTTGACAAAAAAAACTGAGCATTGTTTCTTTTTATCGAGAGTTGTTTCGATGACGGAAACAGCCTCATTCATGGTCAGATTATTGAGTTCCAGTCCCATAAGAGGAAAGATAGAGGAGGCAGTAACACTTTTCTCACTGTAAAGCATAACCGGCACTGCACGAAGTAAAAGAAAAAAATCGTAGACTAAATGTTTTTTAAAGATATACTCCCATTCTATCGCCTGCTGACCTTCATGCGCGGTTTTACTTGCCCTGCGGATATCCCAGAGAGAAACGATACCCGGTTTCATCCGGTTTATATAAGCGTTTTCTGCGGAGCTGCCGTTTTCATCCCAATCTTTGATTGCTCTGCCTGTAAGGGCGAGCTTACCTGAAAAAAGTTCAAAAAAGAGCGGCAGATCCTTGAATGATGCTCCGGTATTGCTGAAACGGTATATCTTTACGGGTTTTGAGTGAACTCCTGAGATAATCTTTGTATCAAAGACAGGGCTGCCGGTGAAGAGTTTCCTGAAAAAAAGAACAGTAAGCACAGGAATGGTCAGAATCAACGTCACACTGAGAGCAACCAACAATTCAATAAATCTTGCAAGCACCTCCGCGGCGGTTGCTGCGATTCTAAATACTGCCTGTTTGAAAAGGCTTTTCAATGTTGTCGAATTTCCCGTAAGGCGTTGTTCCAGAGCCCTGGCTGTTTCTTTTCTTGAATTGATAAGGTTTTCATGCCTGTTATGACTTTCGCTCAATGTCTGATTGATGATCTTTTCTGCCAAAGTAAAAAAATTCATATAACTGCCGAAAAAGATCAATCCGGCGGAACGCAAAACCTTTTCTTTTTCCTGATTGTCATCTTTTGAAAGGCAAATCATGTTTTCGGGATTGAGGTACTGCCTGACACGGTTAATAAGTTCTATATTCAGGATTTCAGGAAAACTGTCGGTTATGACGGCAAGTATTGGTGATTGTTTTTCCTTCCTGAGATTGTCAAGTTCTCCGGCAGTTTCTGCAAGAGTAACCCTTTGATAAGAGTTTTCGAGTAAACTGAAGAGTTTTCCGATCTGTTCTTTTTTACCCAGAATAACAGCATTTGAACAGCACTCATGAGACTCGATCATATTTTCAGCGCATCCTGATTTCATAATTATTGCGTCATCATTGTCGGATTATGATTTCACGCTTTCGGGCATCTCTCTAATCCTGTTCCGCGGCTGCCGGGCATGAAGACCTCATTTATCCCTGCAAAGTGATAAGGGATCGTTCTTTATATATTCTGCCTGCTTGTCTCGCTCTATCCTGAATCAGGATCGTTGTACCTGTCGGTACTCTTTTGATGATATGCTCCTTGACTTTCTGTACTTCAGAAGAAATTCCGATAAATTCATCGTAAGTGAAAAGATTTGGTTTTTTTACTGATGATACCGGTGATTTTCCATTTGACTGTTGATCTGCAGAAGTAGCCTTCCAAAGCGACAACAGTTTTTTAATCTTTTCAGGATGGTGGTTTTCAAAAGAAGTCAGTATAGCAGTTAATTCATCATGGCTATCGCAGAAGATGACTTTTGTTTCCCGAATATTTTTTATTGACTGGCGGACAAATGAAAAAGATTGTTGATCCTCACTCTCAATGGAGATGAGTATCGGATCAACTTTTCCATCCTCAACAAACTGTTTCGCATCTGCAATACCGTCTGCACAATGAATATTGATAAAATGGTTTTCTCTGCCGGCAGATCCGGAAAAACGCTTTTTGTGTTCAGCGCTTATGATTAATAGAGTTAAACACATAGTCCTGATTTTTTTTCTGGGGGTGAAGAGATAATCAGTAATATTTTTATACGGTTATTGATGGCCAGAAACGTATGACAATACAAGTAACATCATCATCGAAAATCTCCCGACCGGCAAATCCTGACAGGGTGGTTTGAATTTTTTCTATAATGGCCTGGGCCGGCAGCATATGATTTGATTCAATCAGACCGGTAAGCTGCTCATTACCGAACATCTCTTGGTCAGGTGAAAAGCTCTCGGATATGCCGTCGGAATAGAGAACCAGAATGTCGTCGGGCTGAACGGGAAAAGACATGGCATGGTATTCCTGATGTTCAATCAGTCCTAAAGGAAGATTTTCGCCCTTGAGCAATGTACATTTACCGGTCGAAGCATGAAAGTGAATAACAGGAGGATGTCCACAGTCAACCATTGAGAGTTGAGCGGATTGCATGTCGAGGCGCAAAAAGAGCAGTGTTGCAAAAGAACCCAGCTCAATAAGCTCATAGATGCAGAGTTCATGCATGCCGGCAACGATTTCCGGTAGTCCGGGAGGTTTGTTGTCCCGGTTTTTTTTTTGTGCAAGGACTTTCAGAAAAAGCGATTTCAAACCGGCTCCGATCAGGGCGGATTGAATGCCATGTCCCATGACATCGCCGATAAGGATATCTGCGTTATGATCGTCGTAGACAATAAAATCCGTAAAATCACCGTCAAGATGACCGGAAGGAATCATAAGACGGCTTATAGAGGCCCCTTGTAGTGTGCCAGGTGCAGATCCCTGCAGGAGTTTTTTTTCAATTTCAGACTCCAGTTCTTTCTGCATGCTTTCATAATGTAGTCTGCTCTGTTCAGCTTCAACGCGTGAGGTAATATCCCGTGCAATCACTACCGTATGCATAACAGAATCAATCTGAACGCATCCCCTTGAAATCTCAAGCGGTACGTTTGTGCCGTTTTTTCTAAGGCCATTTATTTGACCGACTCGGTCTTCACTGTACCCGGAAAAACTGTCTGAAGAAATGCCGCATACGTCAAGAATGTTGAAGTCTGAAAATTCCGTTGCAATAAGATTCATGAACTTCTGCTCATGGTACTCTTTCCGGTTGAAACCAAAAATGGTTTCTGCTGCATTGTTGCGGTAGATGATTCTGCCATCCTGGTTAATCATGAAAACAGCATCATGAGCGGCGTCGGTCATGGAGCGGAATTTTTCTTCGCTCCGCTTCAGATTTCCTGCCATGATGTGGAGAGCTTCATTTGCGTTGGTCAGGTCACTGTTTTTTAGTGACAGCTCATTGAACAGTTCCTCACGCTCGGTTTTCAGACAATAATAGTCGATAGCGTCATTTAGAATTTTTTTGAATGCCTCAGGATCGACCGGTTTCGGAACAAAGCGGAAGACTTCACCTTTATTGATAGAGTTGATAATCTGATCAAAATCCTGAGAGCCGCTGAGTATGAGACGGAGAGTATCCGGATTTCGCTTTTTTGCTTGACTGATCAATTCCAGACCGTTCATTTCCGGCATGCGAAGGTCGGAGACAATAACGGAAATATCGTTGCTTTCGAGAATCTCAAGTGCCTTCAAGCCGCTTTCGGCAAAGAATTTCCGGTATGGCTCCCTTCGCAGGAAGCGCTTTAATGAATTGAGTATGTCTGATTCGTCATCGACAAACAGTATGGCGAGATCACTGCGGTCTTTCATACTTTATTTTATTTCAGATTTCAGTTTCCGCGGAAGTACAATGGTAAAAATCGTCCCGCCATCGGACGAACATTGCACATCAAGCTTTCCATTGTGTTTATGCACAATAATATCGTAGGATATGCTCAGCCCAAGGCCGGTTCCTTTTCCCGGCTCTTTTGTTGTAAAAAACGGCTCAAAAATCCTTCGCCTTATTTCAACTGGTATACCCGGTCCGTCATCTGCTATGGTGCAATAGACATAATTGTCGTCATACCGTGTTTCAATGCTGATTTTTCCATTGGAAGCTCTCTGCTGTGACGCAATGGCATGCGCCCCGTTAATTATGATGTTGAGAAATACCTGATTGATCTGTTCCGGATTGCAGGGTACCGGCGGCACATCTTCCAGTTTCATTTCAACACTGGCATAGTAGCGGTATTCGTTTCTTGCAATAATGAGCGTATCCCGGATTCCCTTATTGATATCGAAGAGTACCCTTTCCTGGATGGCATGCCTGAACGAGAAATTCCTCATGCTTTCAATAATTGTTGTTACGCGCTCAAAACCTTGCCTTGATTCTTCAAAGATCCCTGGAATTTCATCAAGCAGCGAGTCGACAGCAAGATCGGTTTCTCTCTGGTGAAGTTTTTGAAGCTCTTCATTTGAAACGGTTCCATCTTCAAATCTTTTTGTAATAAGCTGGTATTCATTAAGAATTTCCTGAAGATCACCAATGCTATCCTGCAAGGTTGCAAAATTGATCCTGACAAAATTGATAGGATTGTTCAATTCATGGGCAAGCCCTGCAGCAAGCTGGCCGATCGAAGCCAATTTTTCCTGCAGAATCATCTGCTGATGCGTGACTTCCAGATCCCTGGTGCGTTCCTCCACTCTTTGCTCCAAAGTCTGATTAAGCTGCTGAAGCTTTTCTTCAATTTCTCTTCTTGCGGTAATGTCAAGCACAATACCCCGGATGCCGACAGGTTTGCCGTCACGCATGACCCGTGCAGTGTAGACAAGAATCGGAAAGGATGTCCCGTTTTTTCTGAGGCCGTTATACTCATGACTTTCAAATGGTATGCCTTTCAGGCGGTATTCGATGTTCTGAATGACTTTTTCACGGTCTTCCGGGGCAAAAAGCATCAAGCTTGAAACGCCGCGTTCAAGATCCTCTTGAGTATAACCAAATGTCTCAATGCCAATACGGTTGGTATAGGTGATAATTCCCTGCAGGTCGATTTCAAATATGGGCTGTGGAAGCAGATCGGCAAGTTCCTGAAAGCGTCGCTCACTTTCATAAAGAGCTTCCTGTTCTTTTTTCCTCTGGGTGATATCCTGCTTGATAGCGAGGAAATGAGAAATTTTACAGGTATGGTCAGTAATTGGACTGATTGTGGCGAACTCCCAGAAGAGTTCACCGTTTACGTTCCTGTTTATGAGCTCTCCCTGCCAGATTTTTCCTGAGGAGATGGTTTTCCACAGTCTGCTGTAAAACTTTGCCGGATGCTTTCCTGATTTAAGAATGTTCATGTTCCGGCCTTTTGCTTCATTTTCACTGTAACCGCAAATAGCCGTAAAAGCAGGATTTATATATTCTATGATTCCTTTTTGATCTGTTATGACAACCGATAGAGGGCTTTGGGTTATAGCTGCGGAGAACAGATTGACTTTCTCCCGAAGGTACTGCTCGGAAAGCGCATTTTTTAATGTGACTGCAAGCCTGCTTGGATCGATTGGTTTCAGCAGAAATTCGTAAGCCCCCATTTTAAGGGAGTCGAGAGCCTGTTCAATATCACTTGAACCTGAAATCATGATGATAGGCAGGGTAAAGTGATGATCCCGGATATAAGACAGTACCGCAATGCCGTTTTTTTTCGGCATATGGATATCAAGAAGAAGAAGATCGATCTGGTGAGTATTCAGAAGTTCTATGCAGGCATTACCATCAGCGGCCATGATGGGATTGTAGCCGAGTTTTCTGACGATGTGTGCCGTCGAATTGCGTATGAGCGCACTGTCATCAGCTACAAGTACTGTAATGTTTTTTGGGGGGGGCGACATTGTTCCGCAAACATTAGGGGTTGTCATGACCATATGTTTGTGTAAGTCATGATATTATTTAATATAGCGGATTTTAAAAAAATTATTACTGTAAAATGTTTTAGGCCTTGCATCTTGTCTTATCAAGAGTTTTTAAGGAACTTGATAGCTTCCGAAAACATTTATAGAGGATTGAAGTTTTTTTTACAATCCCTAACCGGTTTGAATCATGGAACTTGAATTCTATGGAGCAACAGAGAGGGTTACCGGTTCCTGCCATATTATCCGGGCAGGGGGGATGACCGTTCTTCTGGATTGCGGTCTCATTCAGGGATCACGGGAGGAGGAAGCGCTGAACCGTGGCCCCTTTCCGTTCGATCCGGCTTCAGTCAATGCCGTAGTTCTGACCCATGGTCATATTGATCATTCGGGACGTCTTCCCCTTCTGGTAAAGCAGGGATTCAGAGGTCCGGTTTATACACAAGAGGCGACGGTTGATCTGTGCAGGGTGCTGCTGCTTGATTCGGCATCTCTTGCCGAACGTGATGCAGAGTATCGAAGAAAGCACGCTGAAACTGCTCGTGACCACCATTCCGAACCGCTTTATACCCGTGATGATGCGTTAAGGGCCCTCAATACCCTGACCGGAATCCCATACCATGAAAAGATCGAGATTCTTCAGGGCATAACCATCCGTTTCAGCGATGCAGGGCATATTCTCGGATCAGCTCTGGTGGAAGTGTGGCTGCAGGAAGGCGGGATTTCAAGAAAACTGGTCTTCAGCGGTGACGTAGGACAGTACGGCAGTCCGATACTGAACGATCCGGAGGCAATCGAGACGGCTGATGCTGTCATCCTTGAGAGTACCTATGGAGACCGCCTGCACCGGGAACTTGATCTCACCCTTGCCGAAATAGGCGGCATTATCCGTTCGGCCGGGACCGGACACGGCAACATTCTTATTCCCGCCTTTTCGATCGGCAGGAGTCAGGAACTTCTCTACCTCTTTGCGAAATATTATGATGCATGGGAACTTGACCGTTGGCAGATTTTTCTTGACAGTCCCATGGCCATAGATGCGAGCAGGATTTACTGGGACTATCCCGAGCTGTATGATGAGGAAGCGGTCGGTTTTCGTCATGATGACAGCATGATCCCTTACCGTAAAAACCTTCATTTCACCGCCAGGGTCGAGCAGTCGCAGGCAATCAACGACATCAGGAGCGGGGCGATCATTATCGCAGGCAGCGGTATGTGCAATGGAGGCAGGATTCTGCACCATCTGAAGCACAATATCGGCAGGCCTGAATGCTCTGTGATCATTACCGGTTATCAGGCGGAAGGAACTCTCGGCAGGGCACTTGTCAGCGGTCTTGCCGATGTGGTAATTCACGGCAGGAATTACCCGGTCAGGGCGGCAGTCCATACTATTGGAGGGTTGTCGGCCCATGGTGATCAGAATGACCTGTTGCGCTGGATGAGCGGGTTTAAAAACAGTCCGGAACTCTTTGTCGTGCATGGCGACCTGCAGGTGAAAAAAGCTTTCAGGGATCTGCTTGAGGAACGGCTGCATCTGAAGGTCACGATCCCTCAACCGGGAGATGTTGTTGCGTTTGGCGGCTGATTTCCCGCTTGCCGCCGCAGGAAAACGCAGGTTTGTCAATTTGCTCTAAAAGCGCAGTCATTGCAGTTGTGCGGTTGGCATTAATTTCTATTTTGACAGTGCTTTACAAAAAATGGTTATCGCCGGTGATCCGGCCGCACACAGTGATGATGACGATCGTTTTTTATGTTATTAACCAGGATACCATGTCAGCTACTTCATTCAGGGAGCTAGTCCCTATTCTTCAAACATCGATCGGGCCGATGATTCTCATTTCCGGCCTTGGTCTGCTTTTTCTTACCATGACCAACAGGCTTGGCCGGGTAATCGACCGTTCACGCTCGCTTCTTGATGATCTCGAATCGTACCCGGAATCCTATATCATCAGGATAAACAAGGAGGTGGCCATTCTGTGGAAACGGGCGCGCTATATCCGTATCTCTATTCTGCTGGCATGCATAACCTGTATTGGTGCGAGCTGGCTTATCATTCTGCTTTTTCTCAGCGCACTTGTCAATCTTGATCTGCCGATGCTGTTGTCGGCGATCTTTATTATCAGTATGCTCTGCCTGAGTTTTTCACTGATCTTTTTCCTTGCCGATGTCAACATGACCCTCTCTGCATTGAAAATAGAGATGGAAAGCCATGACAAGAAACGGGTCATTATCGAGACGAAAGGATACTGAAGAGTGCGGCCGTGAAACGGGATTATCCGTTTTCCGGATCGGGTGAATTTTTCAGTGGAAAAATGGACTGCGGGCGGTTCAGCCCCTGGGGTGAAAGGTTTTGTGTACTTCCTTGACAAAGGAGCGGTCGATATGCGTGTAGATCTGGGTTGTGACAATTGAACTGTGACCGAGCATTTCCTGAACCGCGCGCAGATCGGCTCCGCCTTCGAGAAGATGGGTGGCGAAGGTATGGCGGAAGGTATGCGGGCTGATATTCTTGTCGATCCCTGCCAGAACGGCGAACTGGCGCACCATTGAAAAGAGTGTCATGCGTGAGAGTTTTTTTCCCCGCGCATTGAGGAAGAGACAGTCGTCCGAGTCACGCTTGACAAGTGAAAGACGGAGTTCCGTCTGGTAGCGGTTGATCCATTCAATGGCCGGGCCTCCAACGGGCACAAGCCTCTCTTTTGATCCTTTTCCGTAGATCCTTACAAAACCGGCATCCAGATAGAGATTCTGCTGATGCAGGTTAATGAGTTCACTGACTCTTACGCCGGTGGCATAGAGAAATTCAAGCATCGCCTTGTCCCGCAGATAATATTTGCTTCGGGGGGTCTGATTCAGCGGAGCTTCCAGCACTCGCAGGGTCTCTTCAACGGTCAGGACGTCAGGCAGATACCTTGCCTGTTTTGGTTGATGGAGGTTTTCTGACGGGTTTGTATCGAGCACCCGTTCGGTCACCAGAAATTTGTGGAAGGAACGGATTGCGGAAATGTTTCGTGCCATTGAGCTTGCTTCGAGACCCGTTGCGTAAAGCTCAAGGATGAATTCCTGGATATGGGGGGGGGTTATGGCCTGCACTGGTCTGGAACTGTTCTGCATGAAGAGCAGGTATCGCTCGAGATCATTGCGGTATGACTCTCTGGTGTTTTCCGAGAAGTTGCGCTCAATGAGCATATAGTTCAGGAAACTTTCAAGGAGCCTCCTGTAGTGATCAAGCAGCATGGTTCATCAGGATGAGTGCCCTGTTTTACGCAGACGCTGGCAGAAGCCTCCGTCAAAACCGGGGTATTGGCCCGGCAGGGTAAGAATGGAGCCATCGCGATCACCCTTTGTCCGGAAATGTTCCGGCACTCCGGAAAGATCGGGATCGGCAATAAAATCATGGTGACGTTCAAGAAATGCCTCTATCTGCAGTGCGTTTTCTTCAGGTTCTATTGAACAGGTTGCATAGACCAGAATCCCTTTTTCATTGAGAAGTTCCGCTGCATGATCCAGCAGTTCGGCCTGCAGGATCCGGAGTTCCTGCAGGGTTTCACTGTTGAGTTTCCATCGCAGTTCCGCCCTCCGGCCAAGGACACCCGTGCCCGTGCAGGGGGCATCAAGCAGGATGGCGTCAGGGCGGATATCAGGCTCGTAGCTTCGGGCATCGGCCGTTACGGTTCTGATGATGGTTATACCGAGAGAAGAGGCATGAGCGTCTGTTTTCAGAAGTTTCTGTTCATAGCGGTCAATCGCCGTAATGCTGCCGCTGTTCTGCATAAGCTCGGCGATGAAGGTTGCCTTGCCGCCGGGTGCCGCACACAGGTCAAGCACGGTTGAGCCGGGCGAGGGATTCAGAAGCAGGCAGGCAAGGCCCTGAGTCGGATTCTGAACGGTCAGGCGCCCGTCAGTTACCGCAGGCTCGAAGCTGCTGAAATCCTTTGAAATAAAAAAAGATGCAATACCGCACTCTTCATGGGGCGCATCAGCAAACAACGAATCGGAAAAGAGCCGGGATAAAGAGTTTTTTAACCGGTTGACCCTGAATCCGAAAAGCGGAAACTGGTTGTTATACTGAAGGATAGCTTCGGTTTTCTCTCTTCCGTAGGTGCCGGTCCATCGTTCAATGAGCCACAACGGGTGCGAATATTTAACGGCAAGCTGTTCTTCAGGTTTTTTCTCTTTCAGCCAATCGTCCAGGGTTACGCTTTCCGGAGTGATTTTTCTGAGGACTCCGTTTACCAGTTTCGCCATTCTCTCCCCTTTATATTTTCTGGCAAGCGTAACACATTCATTGACGGCCGCCCAGTCGGGAACCTTGTCGAGAAAAAGAATCTGATAGACACCGAGGCGGAGAATGTTTTTCATGACCGGCGCGGCTTTTTCCAGTTTGTGGTGATAAAAGCGGGCGATAATGAAATCAAGCCGGAGGCGGTAGCGCAGAACTCCATTGACCAGTACCGTAGAGAGTGCCCGGTCAATACGGTTAAGTGCGGTCTGCTGCAGCATTCCGTGCAGGACAAGGTCGGATCGCTGTTTTCCGGTTTCAATTGCCTGCAGGACATTCAGGGCCGTTTCCCGTGCTGTGATCATGGATAACTTGTTTTAGTTGCATTGGCTCCTTCAGGCCGTTTGTAAAATACTATTCCCTGTTGTAGATTAATTCAACTAAATGTTCTTTTCAAGATTTCAAGCTATCATCCAGAAAGGTGGAGGGACTGGCCCTGAGAAGCCTTGGCAACCGTCATTGCCATAATGAGCGGTGCCAATTCCATCCCGGCATAAATGCCGGGAATGATGATGGTATGTATGCCTTTCTGCAGGTTCATACCTCTCTTCAGATATTTTCCACAAACCCGTACAGGGTTATTTCCGCACTCAGGGAGCGATAGCGGCATTTATTTCATTGATAGTTACACTATGAGCGACACAATTCATCCATACAGGTTTGAAACGCTTCAGGTTCATGCCGGCCAGCGGCCGGATCCGGCAACAAAGTCCCGGGCGGTTCCCATTTACCAGACCACATCCTATCTCTTTGACAGCGCCAGGCACGGAGCCGATCTTTTTGCCCTGAAAGAGTTCGGCAATATCTACACGAGGCTCATGAACCCGACAACCGATGTTCTTGAGCAGCGCGTCGCGGCGCTTGAAGGCGGCAGGGCGGCTCTTGCCGTGGCCAGCGGGCATTCGGCGCAGTTCATTGCCATTTCAACGCTATGCGAGGCGGGCGACAATATTGTCTCTTCAAGCTATCTTTACGGTGGAACCTATAATCAGTTCAAGGTAACCTTCCGTCGTCTCGGTATCGGTGTCAAGTTCGTCGAAGGGTTCAATCCCGATGACTTCCGGAGCGCTATCGATGAGAACACCAAAGCACTCTATCTGGAATCAATAGGCAATCCCGCCTTTCATGTTCCGGATTTCGAGGTAATTGCGGCGATTGCGGCTGAAAACGGTATTCCGCTTATCGTCGACAATACTTTCGGCTGCTCAGGCTATCTCTGCAGGCCGCTTGAACATGGCGCCTCGATTGTTGTCGAATCAGCCACCAAATGGATCGGAGGCCACGGTACTTCCATGGGCGGCGTTATTGTCGATGCAGGTGCCTTTGACTGGGGAAACGGCAGGTTTCCGCTGCTCAGTGAGCCTTCGGAAGGCTATCACGGCATGAAATTTCATGAAACTTTCGGTGACCTGGCTTTTATCATCAAGGCAAGGGTTGAAGGATTGCGCGATATCGGGCCGGCAATCAGTCCCTTTAACTCTTTTATGCTGCTGCAGGGGCTTGAAACGCTTTCTCTCAGGGTTCAGCGTCATGCCGACAATACGATGGAGCTTGCCCGATGGCTTGAGGCGCACCCTGCGGTTCAGTGGGTAAACTATCCGGGTCTGGAGAGCCATCCAACCCATGATCTGGCTGAAAAATACCTGACAAACGGCTTTGGCTGCGTTCTGACTTTCGGTATAACCGGAGGGTATGAAAAAGCGGTCAGTTTTATCGACAGCGTTCGGCTTGCCAGTCATCTTGCCAATGTGGGGGATGCAAAAACCCTGGTGATTCATCCTGCCTCCACGACTCACTCGCAGCTTACGGTGACTGAACAGGAGTCTGCCGGAGTAACCGCCGATATGGTACGGGTTTCTACGGGGATAGAACATATCGATGATATCAAGGCCGATTTTGAACAAGCTTTTGCAAAACTGAGATGAAAAGTATGAGAGGATATACGGAAATCATTTCTGAGAAAACGCGCTATTTTGATTCCAGTGAACCCTTTACGACCGAGTTTGGAGGCGAACTCCCTTCGGTGCGGGTGGCCTACAGGACCTGGGGAAAGCTGAACGCCCGCAAGGACAATGTGGTGCTTATCTGTCAGGCTCTCACCGGTTCGGCGGATGCGGATGCCTGGTGGGAGGGAATGTTTTCCCGTGGCGGGGCATTTGATGAATCGACCGATTTTATTGTTTGCAGCAATGTTCTTGGAAGCTGTTACGGTACTACGGGTCCGATCTCTCTCAATCCTGTTACAGGCAGCCATTATGGCCCCGATTTTCCCCTGATCACGATCAGGGATATGGTCGAAGTGCAGCGTCTTCTGCTTGCCGGGCTGGGTATTGATCGCGTCAAGCTGGTAGTCGGTGCCTCTCTGGGCGGCATGCAGGTCCTTGAGTGGGGCGTTCTCTATCCTGACATTGTTCAGGCCCTGATGCCGATGGGCGCTTCCGGTCGTCATTCCGCATGGTGCATAGCTCAGAGTGAAGCTCAACGGCAGGCGATCTATGCAGACCGTGACTGGAACGATGGATGGTACGAGCAGGATCATCCGCCCGCAAGAGGCCTTGCCGCAGCAAGAATGATGGC
>Ga0268280_1000432_pt1 | contig 36333 bp, 31 predicted proteins | sample saktaG_9_FD_190139 | JGI IMG/M metagenome (GOLD analysis project Ga0268280, IMG submission 190139) | Saline water microbial communities from Sakinaw Lake, British Columbia, Canada - sak_2011_5_24_40m | ecosystem: Environmental > Aquatic > Non-marine Saline and Alkaline > Saline ...
CGCCCCCCCCCCCGGACCTTGGCGACGGCGAATTGAATCAGGGCCTCGGCGATGCCCAAGCTGCGGTAATCGGGGTGGACGGCGATGTTATTGACCTGGACGTCGTCCCGGATCTGCCAGAAGACGATGTAGGCGACGACTTCGTCCGCCGGCCGCCGGACGACGACGAAGGGGAAGGAGATGGACGTGTTCTGGATCTCGCCGCGAAAGGTATTGTCGCTCCAGGGATTGGAAAAAGACAGGTCTTCAATGACCCGTACCGCAGGCAGGTCGCCCTCCTGCATCCGCCGGATGAAATAGCGGTTATCGCCTTCGATCAGGATCGGCATTTTTCTTCGGCCTGCGACCTCCGGAAATAGAAAGGCTCGAGCGAAGCGGCGCCGATCCCCTTCCCCTCGCGGATCATGTCGCAGCCGATACGGCCGACCTCGGCCGCGAGGAACGAGGACCGGCGCGGGAAGCGGGCCTTGTCCCGGACGTAGGGTAAAAGTTTCGCGCGGTAGGCGGCCAGGCCGCTCCCGGCGAAGGCGATGACCCGCCCGGCGGGAAGCCGGGCGAAAAAGGCATCCGGAGCGTAGGCGCCCTGGGGGATGAGCTCGGCCAGGCCGGCCTCATGGACTTCGAACAGGCAGGCGTAGATCTCCTCTTTCTTCGCGTCGAGAAGGGGGCAGACGAGGCGAGGGCCGGTGGCGGCAAGCTTCACGGCCAGGGCCAGGAGCGTCGACACGGGCGCGACGGGTTTTCCCGAGGCGTAGGCCAACGACTTGACGGCGCCGACGCCGATGCGGATGCCGGTGAAAGACCCCGGGCCTGCGGCCACGGCGAAGCCGTCGATATCCTTGACGTCCCGTCCATGGGCGGCGAGAAGGAAATCGACGGAGCGGAGAAGGCGGGCCGAATGGGTCGCCGCCGATTCAATGTTGGCCTCGCCGAGGAGCACGTCGTCCTCGAGGAGGGCGACAGATCCGCTGGGTGTCGTCGTGTCGACCGCGAGGATGAGCATGTGTCCGCCCGCCGGCCCAGCGCCTAGAGCTTGGCGGCGACGGCCTGGCCGATCTCGAGGCTCGTCGATTGCCCGCCCATGTCGTAGGTCCGGACGATCCCTTCTTGGATGACTTCGGCGACCGCGTCTTCGATCGCCCGGCCTTTGTCGGTCTCACCGATCCAGTCGAGCATCATCTTGGCCGCGAGGATGGTGGCGATGGGGTTGACCTTGTACAAGCCCGTGTACTTCGGCGCCGAGCCGTGGGTCGGTTCGAAGACCGCATAGTTGTCGCCGATGTTGCCGCTGCAAGCGAAGCCCAGCCCGCCGACGAGCTGGGCGGCCAGATCGGAGACGATGTCGCCGAAGAGGTTCTCGGCGACGAGGACGTCGTAGTCGTGAGGGTTCTTGAGGAGCCACATGCAGATGGCGTCGACGTTGGCGTCCCGGAACTTGATGTCGGGATAATCCTTGGCGACGGCCCGGGCCGTGTCGAGCATCAGGCCGCCCGTCTCCCGGAGGACGTTCGGCTTCTCGATGAGCGTGACCGATTTCCGTCCGTCCTTCCGGGCGAACTCGAAGGCGGCCCGGACGATCCGGGCGCAGGCGGGCTTGGTCATGATCCGGGTCGACACGGCGATCTCGTTGGCCGGGACGTTCTTGAAGCGCTTCATCTTGGGGTGCGTCAGAAGCGCGTCCCGGACGACCTGGGGCAGGGGCAGGAACTCGACGCCGGCGTACATCCCTTCGGTATTCTCCCGGAAGATGACCAGGTCGATCCCCTCCTTATAATTCAAAGGATTGCCGGGGTAGGCCTTGCAGGGCCGAAGGTTCTGGTAGAGGTCGAACTCCTGGCGCAAACGGACGATCGGGCTGAAGTAGGACAGGCCCTTGCCCTTAAGGGCGGACGCGAGCTCGGCCGCGGCGTCCTCGCGGGGCTTGGAGGTGATGGCCCCGAAAAGGCAGGCGTCGGTTTCGCGGAGGAGTTTCAGCGTCCGGTCGGGCAGAGGGTTCCCCTCGGACGACCAGAATTCCCAACCGATGTCCCCGTAGATGTACTGCGCGTCAAGCCCGACCTTATCCAGGACGATCATCGTCGCTTCGATGACATCCTTCCCCACCCCGTCCCCGGGGAGAACGGCGAACTTGTACTTGGCCATGATCACTCCTTTTCGAGCTTCTTCTTGGTGTATTCGAGCAGGCCGCCGGCCTCGAGGATGCCGATGACGGAGGCCGGCAGAGGCAGGAAGCGGAAGGTGCCTTTGGGGGAACGGATCTCGTCGCCGGCGAAATCGATGTCGACGGCGTCGCCTTTCTCCAGGAGATCCACGGCCTCATCGCACGCGAGGACGGCCAGGCCGAGGTTGATGGCGTTGCGGAAATAGATCCGGGCGAAGGACTTGGCCACGACGGCTTGGACGCCCGCCGCCTTGAGGCACGCCGCCGCCTGTTCCCGGGACGAGCCGCAGCCGAAGTTCTTGCCGGCCACGACGACGTCGCCGGCCCGGACGCTCCCGGCGAACTCCGGGTCGAGGTCCTCCATGGCGTGCTTGGCCATCTCCTCGGGCGGCATGATCTGGTAGGTGTAGCGGCCGGGGAAGATGACATCCGTGTTGACGTTGTCGCCGTATTTCCAGACTTTCCCTTGGCTCATGCGAATTCCCTCGGGTCGGCGATCTTGCCCGCGACGGCGGTGGCCGCGGCCGTGGCCGGAGAGGCCAGGTAGATCTCGGAGTCGCGATGACCCATGCGGCCTTGGAAGTTGCGGTTCGACGTGCTCAGGCAGACCTCGCCCGCAGCCATGAGTCCCTCGTGGGCGCCGAGGCACGGCCCGCAACCTGAGTTGAGGATGACGCAGCCGGCGTCGACCAGGACGGCCAGGGCGCCGCTCTCAAGCGCACCCCGGTAGACCTCCCACGAGGCGGGGATGACGAGGACGCGCACGCCCGAATGGACCTTGCGGCCTCTGAAGATGGCCGCGGCGGCCTCAAGGTCCTCGAGGCGGCCGTTGGTGCAGGTGCCGATGAGGACCTGGTTGACGGGCTTGCCGGCGACGGCCCCGATGGGCTTGACGTTGTCGACCGTGTGCGGGCAGGCGACCTGGGGCTCGAGCAGGCCGAGGTCGTAGGCGAGGACGGATTCGAAGCGGGCGTCCGGGTCGGACGAGGCGGCGACGAAAGGCCCCCGGGCCCGGCCCTCGAGCCATTTCAGGGTCTTCGCGTCCGGAGCGAAATAGCCGTTCTTGGCGCCCATCTCGGCGGACATGTTGGCCAGGGTCAGCCGGGACCCGACGCTAATATCGCCGGCCGCGGGCCCGGCGAACTCGACGGCCTTGTAGTTGGCCATCTCGGCGCCGTGGTCGCCGATGATCTTCAGGCTGAGGTCTTTGGCGAAGACGCCGGCCCGGAAACGGCCCGACAGGTCGATGCGCATGGTCTCCGGCACCCGGAGCCAGATCTCGTCCGTCGCCCAGGTGCAGGCGGTCTCGGTCCGGCCGATGCCGGTGGCGAAAGCCCCGAGCGCGCCGTAGCTCGGCGTGTGGGAGTCGCTTCCGACGATGACCTTGCCGGGAAGGGCGAAGCCCTGTTCGGGCAAGACCTGGTGGCAGATGCCGGCGTTGATGTCGAAGAAATGGGGGATCCCCTGCTCGGCGACGAACTCCCGGATGGACTTGTGGTTCTGGGCGTACTTTTCCTCGGAGGCCGGGACGATGTGGTCGAGGACGATGACGATCTTCTCCGGCGCCTTGACTTTCTCGACGCCGAGTTTACGGAACTCCTGGATGATGGCCGCCGAATTGTCGTGGGAGAGGACGTAATCGGGGGAAACGGTGATGACTTCTCCGGCCTGGACATCCTTGCCCGCCTTGCGGCCGAGGATCTTTTCCGTCAGCGTCTTACCCACGAGTACCTCCTGGCCTCCCCATTTTATGGGGGCCCGGAGGCCTTGTCAACGCTACGTAATTATGGGACTCGGAGCGGCTTCTCCTCGGACGCTGCCCGGGCAGTGATGGGGGCCATACATAGCCCCCGTAGCGGAGGGGCGGCAGGGAGCGAATTCTGAGAAGCGACCATCAGAAGTGCGGCGGAGCGGCCCGGAGCCGCACTTCTGGGAAATATCTGGATCGAGTCTTAGATATCAGGCCTCAGATAATCCGTAATATTGAAGATTCCCTGGCCGACCGCCGGGACTGGTTCCCGGGGGCCGGGGGAGATGCATGGCCCCCATCGCTGCCAAAACGGGCTGCGTCTGGACGTCCCAAGGCGGAAGAATTCGGGCAGATTATTCCAGCCAGATCTTGATGATACCGTCCTCGTCGCGGATCTCGATGAGGGCTGCCGGGCCGGCCTTTTTCAGGTCTTTGAAAATGGCCTTGAGGTCGATCTCGCAGTCCCCGTCATCGACCTTGAAATGCCGGCTATCCGTGCATCCCAGGATGAGTTCGACCAGGGACAGGGGGAGGGTCACGCTGACCCGCTCCTCCTTATCCCGTCTGTCCGTGATGAGGATCTTGAGCCACTTGGCTTCCCGGCCCTCTTCGTAGGCCGGGTTCTTCTTGACGGCCTTCTGAATGGCCTTGAAGTCGTTGTGGTTGGCCGCGGCGGCCGGGGCGGCGAGAATTCCCAGACAAAAGATCCCCAAGATGACGAGCGATATTTTTTTCATGTCTCTTCTCCTCTTTCCTTTATCATTCGATCCAGATCTCGATGACCGAACCGTCATCGCCCACGATCCGGAGGATGCTTTCCTTGGACTTGGCCAGTTCGTTCACGATCTTGTTGAGGTCATAGCCCTTCTTCCGGAGCTCCGCCCGGTCGTCCTCGTCCATCGCGCCCAGGGCCAGGTCGGCCAAAGCCCAGGGGATGTTGAGCGAGAACGCAGGCTCTTTTTCGCCCTTATTCCAGATCCGGATCTTGAGCATCCGGGGCGAGCCGGGCGAAGGCTTTCTATCTTCGACGGATTTCAAGCTCTCCGGAGAAATCCGGAGGAGAGCGATCCGGGCCCGGTCGAGGAGCTCGGGGTCCTTCTCGGTCTCGATGATCCTCGAGAGGACGGGCACGGCCTTGGCGGCCGCCTTTTTGTCGGAAACAAGGCTCAGCTTGTAAGCCGCGTAGTAGCGGACGACCTTGTCGTCGTGCCCCAGCCGGACCTCAATGTCCCGAAGCGCGGACGCGTCGCCCTTTTCGTAGAGCTCGAACGCGAGGTCGACGATCGAACCCTCGGATTCCTCTATGAGGCTGGCCTTGGCGTCGGGAAGCCGGATATAGTCCTTGTAGGCCCGCAGGGCGTCCCTCTCCCGGCCGCCGAGGCCGCTCAGACACTCTCCTTTATAGAAGAGGGCCTGGCCGGCATAGGGGCTGTCGGGGTATTTCTCGCGGAGTTCGGCGAGTTTCTCCAGGGCGGCGTTCCAGCTTTTGTCGTAGACAAGCAGCTTGGCATCCCTGAATAGCGCCTCGTCCGGGGTCGTCTGGGCTTGAAGGCCCGACCCCAGGGACAGGACGACGAGAAAACCGATGATAGCGGTGAATATTCTCATGTCAGATCCCTCTTTCCAATTCTTTCCTGACCAGGTTGATCTTCAGGAGGAGCTGACGCTCCTCGACGAAGCCACGGATCTTACGGAGCTCGGCGGCGGGCAACTCCCCGCTGATCTGGGAGAGCTCCAGGAAGAGCATCTCGATCTGGTCGCAGATGGCCTTGGCCTTGGCCATCTGGAACCGCTCGAGCTGGGCGTTGAGGTATTTTTTTCTCGACAGGAGGTCTCTCGCCTGCGCCGAACTGAACGCGGTCGGCGCCGCACCGCCTTCCCCGGCCGATTCGAAGACGTCGAGAAGGACGTATTGGCTCTTCTCCAGGTAGTCCAGGGTGTTCCGGCGGGCCATTTCGAGCTCGGCCTTATCCAGGAACTCTCCGGACGCGAAATATCCCGTGCCCGGCCCGGGACGGGGCCCGGGGGCTTTCATGGCGAAGTACATGGCCGCGGCGCCGACGACGAGTCCGGCGGCAAGCCCGGCCAGGGCCGGTTTCATCCGCAGCGCGGATAGCCAACCCCAGGACCGCGCGGCCGGCAAAGCACGTTCGGACTTGCGGGATGCGGCGAAGGCACGGTCGGCGATCGTGGCGGGCAGCGCCTCCCAATTCACGGAGGCGACCGCCTCGCGGATCTCGGCCTTGACGGCGGCCGTCTCCTTCAGGAGCCGCTCGACCTCGCCGGCCGCGGCCCGACAATCGGGGCACTTTTCGAGATGTTCGGCCATCGCTTTTCTCCTCTCTTCCTCCAGGTCGCCCGAGAGGAAGGCCGCCCAATCATCCCTGTTCAGCTTGCATTTGTTCATCGTTGCATCCCCAAGTCCGGTGTCAGCCATTTCCTGAGATTCTGGACGGCCTTGAAATGAAGCGACTTGGCCGTCCCGACAGAGATCCGCATGGTTTCGGAGATCTCGTTGAATTGAAGCTCGTTGTAATGCCTCATGACAAAAACCATTTTCTGCCTGTTGGCCAGCTTCTCGACGGACCGCGCAAATGCGCTCCGGAGGTCGGACGCGGCCGAATCCGAGGCCCTGTCCTCGACCGCGACCGGGATCTCCTCGAGAGGCTTGGACGTCTCCCATTCCCGCCGCTTCATCTGATGTTTCCGGTAACTGTCGATGCTGATGTTCTTGGCCATCTGCAGGAGCCAGCCTTGGAACGAATTGCCGGTCTTGTAGAGGCCGGCCTTTTGATAGAGCCTGAGGAACGTTTCCTGGACGGCGTCGAGGGCGTCTTCGCGGTTACGGAGAATGGAGTAGGCCATGACGAACACTTTCTGCTGGTAGAGCCGGATGATGGTCACGAAAGCTTCCCTGTCCCCGTCCTGGATCCGTTCGAGGAGTGCGGCGATCTCGGCCGGCTCGGCCATCGTTCCGGGAACCTTTCGTTCGTCCACGTGTTTCCGCTCCTCGATCCGCCGCCTGGCCCTAGCTGTTCCTTAAGGGAACTGTATGCCGTTGCCATCGGGCGGTCAAGGGAACGATCAGCCGGTCCGACACCTCTTAGCTCCTCTCTCGGGACTTCACAGGGTACAACGAAGCGAAATGGTCAAAGGTTCACCCCCGCAGCGGGTCCTCGGGGATTGTCTCCGTTCGCTGCGGTGATTTTTTACGTCGCTTAGCGCGCTGGACTCGGCGTCAAAACAACTCGCTCGGCGTACGCTACGCCGAGCTCAGACACGTTTTGACGGTTTCCCCTGAAACTGCCCTCGTCCATCATGCTAAGCGCCTAAATCCCCGCTTATGCTCCCTTCGACAACCCCCTCAGCCCCGGTTTCTGCGGGGGGTGAATCTTCGGGGGAGGGAGAGTGGCAGGGAGCGGACTCTGGGGAAAGACAGAGGGAATCCCGCTTCCCCTGGAGGAGGGGATGGCCCAAAACCTATACGAAGAGCCCGGCGCTCAGGAAGCGGTCAGAACCTCGAAAAGCCTCTTCTTTCGCCGGCGCCGGGGCCGCCCGGGCGCCGATCGCGATCGGGCCGAGGTCTATCGGTCTGCGGACGGGCATCGTTGACGATGAGCTTGCGACCGTCGAACTCGGTACCGTTCAGCTTGCCCTTGGCATCCTGCGCCGCTTCCGGAGTGGCCATCTCGACGAAGCCGAAGCCGCGGCCCTGCAGGATGTTGGCCGAGGTAACCTCGCCGAACTGCGCGAACAGGTCCTTCAACGACTCTTCGGTCGTCTTGTAGTTGAGGTTACCGACATAAAGCTTTGAAAAAGGCATTCCAAATACCTCCTGTCTCTCCCGCCATCGCCGGCCCCGCTGCGGGAAGGACGCGGCGGGATGAGGGGTTATTGTCCATATTTCGAAGATTGAAATCAAGCTCATTTCTGGTATAGTTGGGTGACCCGGACGCGGGCCGCGCGACCGGGCGGAAACGAGGAGTCCCCATGAGAAAATCCGCCTACGTCGGGATGATCTTCCTGTTCTTTTTCCTGCTGGCCGCCGCCGGCACGTTCTTCCTGTTCGTCATGGACATCGGCGGGACGGCCAGGGACATGCCCGTCCGCGGCTATCTCGAGATCCCGCTCTCGGGCGCCGTTTCCGAGGTCGCCGCGCCGGATTCCCTCAGCTCGCTCCTGCTCGGGGCCAGGCCCCTGGCCATGTACGATCTCTGGATGAACCTGCGCAAGGCCAAGGTCGACGGCCGCATCCAGGCCGTCCTCCTGCGCCTCGGCCTCCTCCAGTGCGACTGGGCCAAGGCCAACGAGATGCGCGAGGCCATCCTCGATTTCCGCCGCTCGGGCAAAAAGGTTTACGCCGTGATCGAGGAAGCCCCTGATTTCGACATGGAATATTTCGTGGCTACGGCCTGCGACCGGATCATCCTCCACCCCCTGGGCTGGCTCGGCATCAACGGCATCGGAGGCTCTGTGCCGTTCTTGAAGGGCGCGCTCGACAAGCTCGGCGTCCGGGCCGAGTTCGAGCACGTCGAGGAATACAAGACCGCGGCCAACATGTTCACGGAAAAAGGATTCACGCCGGCCCACCGGGAAGAGATGGAGTCTCTCTACTCCGACCTCTACGCCCAGTACGTGACCACGGCGGCCAAGGCGCGTGGAAAGAGCGAGGCGGAGTTCCGGGCGCTCGTCGACCGCGCCTTCTTCCAGGGCGATAAAGCCAAGACGGCGGGGCTCGTCGACGACTGCCTCTACGAAGATGAGGTCCAGGCGCTTCTGCGGCAGGACGGCCGGGCCCCGGCTCGGGTCAGGTTCGAAAATTATACACGTATCAAGCCGTCCTCGGTCGGCCTCGAAACGGGCCGCACGGTCGCCCTGATCTACGCCGTCGGGACGATCATGACCGGCGAAAGCCTGCCCCCGGTCATGGGCGGGTCGACCGTGGCCCGCTGGATCCGGACGGCCCGCAACGACGCGTCGGTCAAGGCCATCGTCCTGCGCATCGACAGCCCGGGAGGGTCGTCGGTCGGGTCGGACGTCATTTGGCGCGAAGTCGCCCTGGCCAAGAAAGTGAAGCCCGTCATCGTGTCCATGTCGGACGTGGCCGGCTCGGGCGGGTACTGGATCGCCATGGCCGCGACGCGGATCGTGGCCCAGCCCCAGACCCTGACCGGGTCGATCGGCGTGCTGGCCGGGAAGTTCAGCATCGACGGCCTCCTCGGCAAGCTCGGCATCACCTCGGAGAAGCTCGCCTTCGGCGAAAAGGCCGACATCTTCTCGCCCTTTCGGCCGTTCACGCCCGACGAGCGGAAAGTCCTCAAAGAGGAGATCCTGTGGACCTATGAGCGGTTCCTGGCCAAGGCCGCGGAGGGCCGGGGCCTGACCCGGGACGAAGTTGACGCCATCGGGAGGGGCCGCATCTGGACGGGACGCCAGGCTAAGGACCTCAAGCTCGTGGACGAGCTCGGCGGCCTGACGATGGCCGTCGGCCTGGCCAAGAAGGAGGCCGGGATCGACGCCGACGAAGAGGTCCGTTTCGACGTCTGGCCCAAGAAGCGCTCGTTCTGGCAGACCGTTTTCAGCCGGACCGGGATCGGGCTTGATATCAAGAGCGTCGCCGGCCGGGAAAAGATCCTGGACACCGGCCGCCTGATGAACCGGACGAACATCTGGGCGATCATGCCGTTCTGGGTCAGTCCCCGATAAGGGCAGTCCCCATCAAGGCCGTCACCTCGATGGGGGCAGGCCCCAATAGAGGGCCCTTCTTCTGAGACCGGGAGAACGTTCCTTTAATAGGCGAAAGATGAAGGACAGCCCTCACTCCACGATTGAAATGCCAGTGTAGAGTGAGGACAGCCCCGAGCAGCCCCTCAATAAGCAAACGATGAGGGGCAGATCGTCTTGAATTCGCAGAACGAACAGTTATGCCAGTCCGGGCGGGCCGTGAAATCCCCGCCCCGGATGCCCTCTGACGCTTGACGGATCTTCTCTCCCGCCCGGCGCAGCTCCTTCTCCCCTTTCGTGGCGTGTCCGACGATGTCGGACTCCAGGAAGTGGAGGCGCGCCTCGACCGGAAGCATGCCCTCCGTCTTTAAAAAGGACAGGGCGTAGACGTCCATCTGGAGACTATCGGCCGTCCGTCGGTCGGCCTCTTTTTGGGAGGCCGCATCCGTCGACTTGAAGTCGATGATGATGGGGCCCGCATCCTCGAAGTCGATGCGGTCGAAGCGTCCCGAAAAACGGATGCCGGCTTCCTGCCAGCGGAAGGGCTTTTCGACGAAGGCCGGCAGGCGCCCCGACCCCTCCTCCCGCCGGTAGAAAAGACGAAGGGCCCGCTCGCCCGCCGCCTTGCGCAGCTCTTCGTGCTCCCGGTTGAGGAAGCCCTCGTTGACCCAGTTCTTGCTATACTCGTCGATGACGTCCTGTTCGGCAGGGCGCTTGCCCTTCATCCTCTGCTTGAGATAGGTGTGGATCGTGGCATGGAGGACGCGGCCGAAAACGAGCGAGTGGTGGGGCAGGACGGGCACGCGCATGACGTGACGGAACCTGTACTTGAGGGGGCAGAGAAGGTAATCCTCGACCTGGACGTGGCTCAGCCGCAGGGTCCCCACCGGCCGGACCGGGGCCGGCATCTTCGGCCGGCTGTCGGACAGGGCGTAGCGCCGGATCTCCTCGAGGACCGAAGCGCGCAGGACGTCCTCCGGCATCTTGGGGATGTCCAGGGCCTCGAGGACGAACGGACTGACTTTTTTATGGCGTTTGAGCCCATAGTCCCTGGCCCAGGTCATGTAGAGGGCCCGGCGGGCGCGAGTCATGGCCACGTAGAAGAGCCGCCTCTCCTCCTGGAGATAGTTCTCCCGCCCCGGCAGGATCTCCTTGAGGATCCCGTCCGGGACCGGGATCCTCTCCCGCCGCTCCCGGCCGGGAAAGCGGTCCTCGATGAGGCCGACGAGGAAGACCGTCCCGAACTCGAGCCCCTTGGCCTTATGGACCGTCAGGACGTTGACGGCGTCCTCGTCGAGCTCCGCCTCCGACGTGGCCGGATTGTCGCCGACCTCGCGGAGCAAGTCGAGGTAACGGGCGAAGGAGCGGATGGAATCGTTGTCGACGAGGTCGGAGAATCCCTTGATCTTGTCGAAAAAGAGACGGATGTTCTTGATCCGGACCTCGGATTCGAGGGTCAGGGGGCTGACCAGGGACTTGAGATAGCCGCTTTTTTCGAGGAAGGCGTAGACGACCGCCCCGGCGTTCTTCGCCCCGGCCAGATCGACGAACGCGAGGATGTCGGCGAAGATCCGCTTGACCGTCTCCTCCGTTTCCTTGGCGATCTCCACGGGGCTCGTGCCTTCGGCGATCGTCTTGAAGACGCCGTGGAGGGACAGGTTCTTCTTCTCGGCGTACCCGGCGATCCGGGTCATGTCGTAAGGGCCGGCCTTGTAGACGTCCGAGAGGGCGAGGTAGAAAAGGTCGCGGCTGTTATCGAAGTCCGTCAGGGCCCGGATGAAGGCGACGAGGACCTTGACCTCCTCCTGCTGGTAGAGTCCCCGGCTGCCCGAAAAACGGAAGGGGACCTGCTTCATGTTGAAGGACCGCAGGTAGGGGTCGGCATCGGCGTTTCGCCGGACAAGGACAGCGATGTCCCTCCAGGCGGAGCCCCGGGCATGGATTTCGAGGACACGGTCGGCCACGGCGTCGGCCTCGTGAGAGAGGGTGTCGAACGGAAGCATATGAATGGTTTTTCCGGAGCTGCGGACGGCCGCCTTCAAGCGCTTGTCCACCCGGACTTTGAACTCGAGCCGGTTCGGGTTGTTGTGCTGGATGAGCCGGTAAGACGCGTCGAGGATGGGCTGGGTCGACCGGTAGTTCCGCGTCAGGACGATCCTCTTGGCCTCGGGGTAGATCTCCTCGAAACCGAGGATGTTGCTGAGCGAGGCGCCCCGGAAGCGGAAGATGCTCTGGTCGTCGTCGCCGACCACGGTCAGGTTCCTGTGCCCGGCGGCGAGCATCTTGAGGAGCTCGAACTGGATATAGTTCGTGTCCTGGAACTCGTCGACGAGGATGTACCGGTAGCGCCCGCGGAATTCCTCCAGGACGGCGGGCCGGCGCCGGAAGAGGTCGACGACGAGGGTCACCTGGTCCTCGAAATCGATCAGGCCCTGCGTCCGAAGGAGGGTCTGGTATTCCGCGAAAACCCGGGCGACCTCGAGGTGCTTCCGGGCCGTCTCCTGATCGCTCTCGTTCGACGCCCTTTCCCCGAGCCCTTCCGCGTAGCGGACATAGTCCTCGGGGCGAACGTCCTCCTGTTTCAGCTTGCGGATGGCCGCGAGGAGCTCCTGGATATGGCGGGTCGGCTGGCCGAGCGGCCGATAATAGTCGAGCGGCAGGCGGAAGAGGTGTTCGTGGAGGAAGATGGCCTGCCCGACGTCGTCGAGCAGGCGGAAGTCCGGCGGATAGCCGACATCGAGGGCGTAGTCGCGCAGGACCCTTTCGCCGAAGGAATTGAACGTGCTGATCTCGGCGAAGGACGACGTGTAAGGGACGAGGACGTCGACCCGGGCCTCCATCTCGTTGGCCGCTTTTTCGGTGAACGTCACGGCTAGGATCTCGTCCGGCCGGGCCGCCTTCGAGGCGATCAGCCGAGCGATCCGATGGGTGATGACCTTGGTCTTCCCCGTGCCCGCGCCGGCGATGATGAGGAGCGGCCCTCCGCCGTGGAGGACCGCCCGGCGCTGGGCCGGGTTGAGGTTCTCGACGAGGGCCGCCTCTTCCGGGCGCCCTTCGAGCTTGGCGGACCGGGGCATCTATTTCTTGACCGGCGGGGCGGGAATGACGACGACCTTCTCGCCGGGCCCGACGAGCCCCAGCTTCTCCCGGGCCGGCTTTTCGACGGCCCGCGGGTCCTTATCGAGCCGGTCGATCTCCGCCTCGAGCCGGACTTTCTCCGCTTCAAGGGCGCGGACCCGGGTCTCGAGCGCCGCCAGGTTCTGGCGAGCCCGGCGGAGGTCCATGACCCCCTTCTTCCCGAAGAGCGACGTGAAGATCAAGATCAAAAAGAAGCAGGCGATACCGAGGATGAAGATCTTCTTCTTCACTTGATCGCCCCCAGCCCCTTTTTCAAGAGGGCCTCGACTTCCTCGCGCGTCTCGGCTTCGGCGTAACAGCGGATGAGCGGCTGGGTCCCGGACAGGCGGAGGACGACCCAGCGGTCCTCGTCGAAATCGAGCTTGAGGCCGTCGATCATCTCGACGGCGACGACCTTCGAGCGGCCCAACTTCGACGGGGGGTCCTGGATCAGGGCCTTCAGCCTCTTCGACCTCTCCGGGGTCAGGGGCAGAGTGCGCTCGCCGCTGGTCATTTCGCCGTACGCCTTATAGAGGTCGTCGCGGAGCCCGCCCAGGCTGCGGCCGGTGGCGGCGATCATCTCCGCGACCAGGAGCCCGGCGAAGATACCGTCCTTCTCGGGAAGGTGGTCCCTGACGGCGATACAGGCGCTCTCCTCTCCGCCGAACATGATCCGGCCCTTGAGGAACAGGTCGGCCATGTACTTGAACCCGACCTTGGTCTTGGTCAGCGGCAGGTCGTGCTCGCGGGCGATGCGATCGAGGAGATGGGTCGTCGTGACCGACCGGGCGACGCCGCCACGCCAGCCTTTGACCCGGACGAGGTAGTCGAGGAGAAGGGCCAGGATGATGTTCGGGTGGACGAAAGCCCCTTTCTCATCGACGATGCCGAACCGGTCGCCATCCGCGTCGGTGGCCACGCCGAGGTGGCACTTCGTCTCGAGGACATGGGCCTTGAGCTCGGCCAGGTTCTCCTCGGTGCAGGAAGGGCTGACACCGCCGAAGTAAGGATCGACGTAGCCGTGGATACTCTCGACCTCGACGCCGTTCTCCTCGAGGATCTCGTCAAGGTATTCGCGGCTCGTGCCGTAAAGCAGGTCCGCGGCGACACGCAGCTTCGCGGCCCGCATGACGCCGAAATCGATCTTGCCCTGGAGGAAGGCCAAATAGTCCGCCTGGAAGTCGATGCGGGAGATGGATTCACCCGGGGATTGGATGGCCAGAGTCGAAAAGCCGGGCATCAGCTGCCGGATCTCCTCCTCGATGGCGTCCGTCACCTCCGGGAGGGCCGGGGCGCCGGTTTCGACATTGAACTTGAGGCCGTTATAGCGCGGCGGATTGAAAGAGGCGGTGAAATTGATCCCCCCCTGGCATGTCCTCTTGATGACCTGGTAGGCCAGGGCCTGGGACGGAGCGTCCCGTTCGGCCAGGAAGACCTCGATCCGGTTCCGGGCCAGGAGCTTGGCCGCTTCGAAAGCATAGCGCTCCGACAGAAACCGCGTGTCGAAGCCTACGACCACGGAGATCGGCCCGTCCCCGTACGTTTTCCGGAGGTGGTTGGCAATGGCCTGGACGACGACACGGACGTTGTGGAAGGTGAATTCCTCGCCCATGACCCCCCGCCAGCCGGAGGTGCCGAATCGGATCATCATCGCGGAAAAAATAGCATATTCCCCGCCGAAAAGCAACGTTCGTCCCCGGCCGGCCCAGGCCGATGACATCACCTCCGGCGGTGACAACAGGTTAGGCGGCCGAGGCGCCCAAGGGCACCTTCCACGACTCCCCTCCCAACCGTTTTTCTCACCGCCTCTCCGTCCTCCCTTTGTTATGATAGAAGCCGGGTCCGGCACCGCCCTCCTTCCGGCCCCCCCTTTACCCGAGAATTTTCGTTGACAAGCCCGTTTTTTTTTGATATTTGGATAGTAACCCATTTTGAGGAACTAACTGAGAGTCCAGATGCCGGAAATGAGCGCCATGTACCCCGGGTCTTTCGATCCCATCACGAACGGGCATGTGGACATCATCGAACGCGGCCTCAGGGTTTTCGATCGGATCATCGTCGCCGTCCTCGAAAACCCCAAAAAAGCCCCTCTCTTCACGACTAAAGAGAGGGTAAGAATGATTCAAGATATTTTCGCTTCGAAAAAGGAGGTCGAAGTCCGGGCCTTCGACGGGCTCCTGGTCGATTTCGCCCGGGCCCGGGGGACGGGTGTCGTCATGCGCGGCCTGAGAGCCATTTCGGACTTCGAATACGAATTCCAGATGGCCCTGATGAACCGGAATCTGGCCCCGGACATCGAAACGTTTTTCATGATGCCCAACGTCAATTATTCATTCCTCAGCTCGAATCTGGTCCGCGAGGTCGCCGCGCTGGGCGGCTCCGTTGAGGGCCTCGTGCCCGGACCGGTGGCCCGCAAGCTCCGGGACAAGGTCAGGAAGTCACAAAAAGTCCAATCTTCATAAAGGCAGGGAAACATGTTCGGTATCTCTCGAGAAAAAAGCGTGGTCGGGCTGGATATCGGTTCTTATTCCATCAAGGCCGTTGAATTCCGCTCCCGGAAAAAGGGCTCGGCGGAGGCCTACGAGGTGGCCAAGATCGGTTACGAGCCGCTGCCTCACGACGCCATCGTGGAAGGGACCATCATCGACTCGGCCGCCGTCATCGAGACCATCCGCCTGGTCTTCGAGGAGAACAAGATCTCGACAAAAGACGTCGCCATCTCCATCTCCGGCAATTCGGTCATCATCAAGAAGATCTCCCTCCCGGTCATGGAAAAGCAGGAGCTCGCCGAGTCCATCATCTGGGAAGCCAAGCACAACATCCCCTACCCCTATGAGGAGACGAACGTCGATTACGCCATCCTCAGGCCGGCGCGCTCGACCGACGAAAAGAACCTCGACATCCTGCTCGTGGCCGCCAAGAAGGACAAGATCGCGAACTACAGCAACGTCATCAACCAGGCCCGGAAAAACCTCCAGAGCATCGAGGTCGACGTCTTCGCCCTCCAGAACGCCCTCGAGGTCAGCTACCCCGAGATCTTCGCCGAAAAGACGATCGCCCTCATCAACATCGGGGCCAACATTACCAACGTCGTCATCGTCGAGCGGGGCACACCCCAGCTCTTCCGGGACCTTTCCCTGGGCGGCTTTTTCTTCACCGAGAACATCCGCAAGGAACTCAGTATCTCGTTCGAAGATGCGGAAAAGCTCCTCAAGGGCATCCCCGGAAAATCGACGACCCCGGACCAGTTCGCGACGCTCCTGTCGATGAACGTCCGCGATCTCCTCGACGAGATCGAGAAGACTTTCTCCTTCTTCGAGGCCTCGGAGAAGCGGGAGAGGAAGATCGATCAGATCGTCCTCAGCGGCGGGCTGGCCAACGTCATGAACATGGTCAGCGCCTTCGAGACCAGGTTCAGGATCAAGGCGGAGATCCTCAACCCCTTCCGCAATATCCGGGTCGATGACGGGAAGTTCGACGCCATCTACTTCAGCGACATGGCGCCGATCTTCGGTGTCGCCGTCGGTTTGGCAACACGAAAAGTGGAGAAGTAACCATGATACGGATCAACCTCCTCAAGCCGGAAAACAAGGACATTAGGGAAACCGTCCTCGCCGCGGGGATATCAGAGGAAGGAGGCAAGAAGGGCCCGAACCTCGGGAACCTGGTCTTCCTCCTCCTCGTCATCGGGCTCGGCCTGTTCTATTACTTCCAGCAAAGAGCGTTCAACACGGAAAACGCGCTCCTCGCCACGGCCCGCCAGGAGAAAAGCCAGCTCCAGTACGTCGAGGCCAGACTCGAGGAGCAGAAAAGGATCCGGGAATCCCTGGACAAGAAGATCACCCTCATCGAGAACCTCAACGCCCAGCGCGACCTGGCCCCCCGCCTCATGGACGAGCTGAGCCGCCGCCTGCCGGAGTGGGTCTGGCTGAGCGAAGTGACTTACGACAGCAAAGGCATCCAGATCAGGGGACGGGCCCTGTCGAACAACCTCATCTCGGATTTCATCGACAATCTCGAGGCCAGTCCCCGGCTCATGAACGTCAACCTCGTTTCCTCGACACAGAGGGGCGGACAAGGAGACCAGTTCCTGGAGTTTACCCTCCGGGCCTTGATCGAGAAGAAGCCGGAGCCGGTTCCAGCCCCCGTGGCGGCGGAACCCATTGACAAGAAAGGGGAGAAGTGATGAAAAACTGGCCCTGGTACGGATACGTCCTCTTCGCCGCCCTCATCTTCGCCCTGGCCTTCTTCTTTTACTTCAAACCCCAGAATACCAAGCTGGAGGCACTGCGGATCGAACGGATCCAGGTCGAGCGGGAGGTCCAGAACCTGAAGCAGAAGAAGCGGGAACTGGACAAGATCGTTGCCGACATCACTGCCATGACCGCCAAGCTCAAGACCCTGGAGGTCAACATCCCCCAGAGGAAGGAAACGGCGGACATCCTGCGGCAGGTCCAGACCCTGGCTTATGACTCCCGCCTCGACGTCCTCAGCTTCGCGCCGGGGGCCGAGATCGACAAGGAGTTCTACTTCGAGTGGCCCATTCCCATCAAGGTCTCGGGCAACTACCATAGCCTCGGACTTTTCTTCGACCGGTTGAGCAAGTTCGCCCGCGTGTTCACGATCGAAAACTTCACCATCAGGTCCATCTCTCCCCAGACGGATCAGAACACGGTCTCGGCCGACTGGACGGTCAAGACCTACTTCTTCGCCGAACCGCCGGTCGCCGCACCGGCCATAAAAAAGTGAGGCCATTAAGATGAGAAAAATAGCCTTCATCATCCTGATCGTCGGTTTGGCGGGCTTGGCCCCTCTCCTCGCTCAGGAGACGGTCGCCGCGCCGCCACCGGAGACCGCGCAAACGGTCGCCCCGCAGTCCGGATTCACCTACAACCCCGAGGGCCGGCGGGATCCCTTCAAGGATCTCCTGACAGGACGCGACATGCGGGGGAAAACGGCCAACGGTGAACCCCAGGTGTTCATCGACGACCTCGTCCTCTTCGGGATCGTCGAGAGCAATAAAGTCTACACCGCCATGATCGGCATGCCCCAGGGCTTCCCCATGTTCGTCAAGGTCGGCGACAAGTTCACGGACGGGTACGTCCTGTCCATCAGCGAGTCGCAGGTGGTCTTGCGGAAAACCCACGAGCGGGGCATCCCCCTCATAAGGCCGAGAGACGTCGTCAAAGAAATCACGGAGGAGCTGTAACATGAAAAAGAGAATCCTGCCAGCCGTCATCGCCGGCCTGTGCGTGCTTCTTCTCTCCGTCGTGCACGCCCAGGGTCCGAGCCCCGCCGTCAATATCAGCAAGTTCCAAGTCCAGCCGGGCGCGCTGGCGACGAAACTGGTCATGGAAACCGACGGCTTGCTCAATGTCCGGAGGGCGTATTACCTGACCGAATCCCCCCAGACCCTCGTCCTTGATCTCGCCGGCACCGAGACCGCCTCGGCGCCGATCGTCCCCTCCTCCGAAGCCGCGTTCATTCGGGATATCCAAGTCCAGAAATCAGGGGATCAGGACCTGCGCCTCCTCGTCCGGCTGAGTGAGCGCGTGCCGGTCCGGGTCATCGCCGAGACCGGCCGGACGGTCATCGAGCTCAACCGGATCCAGAGGGCCCAGGGGGCCTACCTCATCGACGCCACCACCCAGTCCGAGCTCGATAGCAAGGCCAAGAGCGAGATCCTCCTGAGCAAGGTGGCTACGACCGCCGGCGCCGAGAGCGTCTCCGTCAAGGCCAACCTGACCGGACCGGCCGTCAGCCAGGTGTTTGCCCTGGAGAACCCGCCCCGGCTGGTCGTCGACCTCTTCGACACCGTCCTCACCGCCAAATCCGATGTCTGGCCGATCAACGATCCCCGGTCCGCCGTCCAGAGGGTTCGGGTCGCCCAATTCCAGGGCGCCGCTCCCCGGCCGATCACCCGCATGGTCTTCGACCTCAAAGAAGCGGGGCTCTACACCATGGATTCCCGGACGGACGGACTCGTCGTGTCGTTCTACCCGGCCACCGCGGCCGGCGTGAGCGTCGTCCAACCGGCCCCTCCGCCGACCCCAGCCCCCATACCGGCCCCGGTCAAATCCGATCCCCCGGCCGCCCCGAAGACGGAGCCAAAGGCCGAAGCCAAGGCCGTGACCACCGAAGCCGCTCGCCCGCCGCGCGAAGTCGCCGTTGCGGCGCAGGAAACCACGGCGGCCATGGCCCAGGACCAGCAGGAAAAATTCAAGCCTCAAACGATCTCCGGCGAAGAAGCAAAATACTCCGGCGACATCCTCAGTCTCAAGATGAAGGACGCCGACCTCCGGGACGTCATCCTCTACCTGGCCGAGTTCGCCGGCCTGAACGTCGTCTTCGACCCGGACGTCCGGGGCGCCGTCACCGTCAACCTCCAGGACGTCCCCTGGGACCAGGCCCTGGAGCTCCTCCTCAAGCAGAACAAGATGGGCCAAACGATCGAGGGCAACATCCTGCGCATCGCGCCCATGAGCGTCCTGACCCGCGAGGACGAGGAACAGCGGCGGCTCAAGGAGAGCAAGGAGCTGGGCGGCCCGGTCATCGTCAAGACGATCACGCTGTCCTACTCGAAGGCTAAGGATGTTTATGCCCTCCTCCGCTCCAAGATCTCGACGCGCGGCGAGATCATCGTCGACGACCGGACCAACACGCTGATCGTTTCCGAGGTCAAGGACAAGCTCGATCTCCTCGAAAAGCTCATCACCGTCGTCGACACGCCGACTCCCCAGGTCTCCATCGAGGCCCGGGTCGTCGAGGCCTCGACCACCTTCGTCCGCAACCTGGGCATCCAGTGGGGCTTCAAGGGCATCGCCGACCCGTTCTACGGGAACGCGACCTCCCTCCAGTTCCCCAACAGCGTCCTCGTCAACGGCGCCCTGATCCCCCAGGGCGAAGTGACCAAGGGCATCGGCGGACCCCTCGGCGGGTACGCCGTCAACCTGCCCGCCCCGTCCTTCAACACGGCCCTTGGCTTCTCCTTCGCCAACGTCCTCGACACATTCCGGGTCGACGTCGCCCTGTCGGCCCTGGAGACCGGCGGCGACGGGAAGATCATCTCCCGGCCGTCCGTGGTCACCCAGAACAACCAACAGGCCGAGATCATCCAGGGCCGCCAGATCCCGGTCCAGACGGTGGCCAACTTCACCGTGACAACCCGGTATGTCAACGCCGCCCTCGAGCTGAGAGCGACGCCGCAGATCACGGCCGAGGGAACGATCATCATGGCCATCGAGATCCAGAACAACGCGGCCGACTTCGCCAACCTCGTCAACGGCATCCCGCCGATCACCATGCAAAGCGCCAAGACGACGGTCATGGTCCCCGACGGCGGCACGACGGTCATCGGGGGCATCTACCGGACGGAGGACTCGGTCACACGCGAGCGGGTGCCCTTCCTCCATCAGATCCCGATACTGGGCTCCCTCTTCAAGAACTTCGCCCGGACGAAGCAGAGCCGGGAGCTGCTGATCTTCATCACGCCCAGGATCATCAAGTAACAGGAGAGCACGAACCATGAACAAGACTCAACCGACTCTTAAGGTCCTGGCAGTAGCGGCCGCCTTCCTGGTTTTGTCCGGCTGCAACAAACTGTCGCGGGAAGCCGAATCGAGCAGCCTGATCATCATCGAGAGCATCACGGGCACGACGACGGAAGGCGACGTCGTGGCCTTTCTCCAATCCGATGTCCTGAGGGACGGCGCCTTGGGAACCTATGTCGCGGCCGACGTGGCCACGGCCAATATCATGATCCGGCTGGTCAACCCCGACCCCATCGACCCCCCGTCGCAGTTCAACGATGTCATCCTGACGAACTACCGGGTGACCTTCGAACTGCCCTCGGCTCCCGGCACACCGGGTACAGATGTCCCGCTTCCTTTCGACGGCAACTTCTCGACGGTCCTCTGCCCGGTCGACGAGTCTACCGCCGTCCCGTTCGCGATCGTTCTCGAAGCGGCCAAGCTTGCTGCGCCGCTCGTCGGGCTGGTCGGGACGACCACGGTCATCGAGTCCAAGGCCAAGATCGAGATCTTCGGCCACGACCTGAACGACAAGCCCGTCACGGCGACCGGCTATCTGACGATCTACTTCGGGGATTACGAGGAAGCGGCGGCCCCCTCCCCGATCAAGCGGTAAACCCGCCCGCACGCCTATCACGGAGCCCGTCCCGCTTCTCTCGAAGCGGGACGGGCCCTTTTTTTTCTCCCTCCCCCCCGTCGAGCCGACTCGCCTGCCGAATATTAGCCCTCAGAGAACAGGGCTGAGGGGGCAGGTCGAGCGGATAAGGGACATGGCGCAGGAGTGAGGCCCATAGGAGGCCGCCGAAAAGAGGGCCGAAGGGGGTTGTCGGAGGGAGCATAAGCGGTGATTTAGTCGGTCCGAAGCCGGGGGGCGCGGGAAGTTTCAGGGGAAGCCGCCAAAACGTGTCTGAGCGAGGCGTAGCGCACGCCGAGCGAGTTGTTTTGGCGCCGAGTCCGGCGCGCGGACCGGCGTGAAAAATCACCGCAGCGAACGACGATAACCCCCGAGAACCCTCCGCGGCCGACGGATAGGCGCGCCCGAGCCTGGAAGTCCTTATGAGCGGGTCATGCTTCCGAGGCCCACTCACATGGAGCGAAAAGGCGAGTAGGAGAAGATGACCGACTTCTTAAGGCGGACCTTGGGCAGGGATTCCCGGAGGGCCCGGTCAATCATCTCCCGCTCCGGGGCCTTGAGGATGAACTGAACGCGGGAGACGTTCCGGACGCGGGCGACCGAGGCGAAGGCCGGGCCGAGCACCTCGAGCCCGGGCGCGTATTTTTGGAGGAGCGCGCGCAGTTCCCGCGACTTGGCTCCCAGGGTCCGGACGTCGCGGCCTTGGAGGAGGACTTCGGCAAGGGAGCTGAACGGCGGGTAGTTCAGGACGCGCCGGAACTCGATCTCCTTGTCGTAGAAAGTCCGGTAGTCGCCCGCGGCGGCCGCTTCGATGCTGAAGTGGGCGGGCGCTATCGTCTGGACGACGGCCTCCGCGTCCGGCGCGTCGCGGCAGAAATCCAGCATCGCCGAGACGGCCTCGAAGGTTTTCTGGCCGGCCCGGTAATCGGAAAAGCCCAGGAGCGACTCGGGCCGGAGGATGCCGACGAGCCCGACCTTGGGCACGCCCGGCTGGTGGACGAGGAGCTGGGTGCCGACGAGGAGGGGGACTTTTCCCTTGGCGAAGCCGGCCAGGATATTGGCCCTCTCCTCCTGTCCCCCGGTCGTGTCCGCATCGTATCGGCCCACCCGGACCTGGGGGAAGAGCCGGACGAGTTCCTCCTCGACGGCCTGCGTCCCGGCGCCGCGCCTGAGGACGATCTCGCCGCCGCATCCGGAGCAGGCCTTCCGGGTGTCCTCGGCATGGTTGCAATAATGGCAGACGAGGCGGTTCTCGGCCTTATGGAAGACGAGGGGGATGTCGCAGCGGGGACAGCGGGGAACGCGGCCGCACCCGGAGCATGCAAGCTGAGAGGCATAGCCGCGCCGGTTGAGGAAGAGGATGGAGGCCTCCCCTTTCGCCAGGTTGGCCCGGAGCTTTTGTTCGAGTTCCCCGGAGATGATCGGGATGTCCCGTGAATGGTCGACCAAGCTGACCCGGGTCCGACGCGGCTCCGTACCGAGCTCGATGAGCATCCCCTGCCGCCTGGCCTCGGCGAAGGCTTCCACGGTTGGCCGCGACGACCCGTAAACGGCGACCGCGCCCTCGATCCTGGCCCTAAGCCACGCTCCGCGGCGGGCGTCGTAGGACGGGCTTTCGGCCTGGAAATACGATTCCTCCTGCTCTTCGTCGACGACGATGAGACGCAAGGGCACTGTTTCGAGGAAAAGGGCCGAACGCGTCCCGGCCACGAGGGAGGCGCGGCCGCTCTTCAGGGTCCGCCAGGCGTCCTCCTTCCGCTTTTCCGTCATCCGGCCGTGGAAAACGACGGCCGTCCGGCCTTGTTCCTTCTTGAATCGGACCGCGAATTCCCCGCTCGGGGCGACCTCTGGAATAAGATAGAGGACCCGTCCTCCCGCGCCGATCGCCCGCCGGACGAGGCCCTGGAACGCCGCCCTCCGCGACGCCACGGACCCGAAGAGATACCAGGCGCCGAAGCGCCCTTCTTCGATGCGTTTCTCGATAGGGGCAAGAGAGCCGGCGTCGCGAAGGCTTTCGGGGAAGGATAGGCCGAGCTGAACAGATGCTTCTCGCCCACCGGCCTTGGGCGTCCGGGGAGCTTGGACGGCCGTCCTCCGGACCTCGACGAGCCCTTTCTTTTCCATCCTGGCGATGAGCCCGGAGACGTCCTTTCCGCCCGTTCTTCTACGGAGGAACACGGGGCTCCGTCCCTTGGGGGCTTCCGCCAGAACGGCCGCCAGGAGGCGTTCCTTGGGCCCGAGTCCCTTTTTCGCGAGCCCGGCCCGGCCGGATTCTGTCAAGGAGACGGCCGTTTTCGTCTTGAGGGCGAGCGAAGGCGGCAGGGACGCCTGGAGGATCTCGCCCCAGGACGAAAGGAATTCCGCGCTCAGCCGGCCCGTGAATTCGAGGAAACGCTCGTCCCGGAACGGCCTGTCGTCAAGGACCCGGACGAGTTCCTTGACCTTGATCGCGGCGGCCGGAGGCTCGGTCGTCAGGCCGACGATGAAACCGTTTTGGCGTCTCGTCCCGAGCGGCGCGACCACCCGCGAGCCCGGCTGGGCGGCGGCCCGGAACTCCTCCGGGACGGCGTAGAGGAAGGACTGTTCGAGGGGGAGCGCAAAAACGACCCGGGCGAAGACGGTCATTTCCCGCCGAGAAGCGCCATCACCTTCTGCATGTCCTCCCAGACCATGCGCTTGAGCTCCCGGTTGCCTTCGTTCCGCACGAGATAGGAGGGGTGGAAGGTGGGCATGACCGGGATGCCCCGGTAGTCCCCGAAATTCCCGCGCCGGGCGGTCATTCCTTCGCGGCCGGGAACGAAATAGTCCGTCGGCGTCTTCCCCAGGGTGACGATGACACGCGGTCGGATGAGCTCGATCTGGCGGACGAGGTAGGGCGAGCAGGCCTCTTCCTCCTCGCGGTGGGGGACGCGGTTGTCGGGCGGGCGGCACTTGACGATATTGGTGATGTAGACCTCGTCCTCGCGGAATTTCATGGCCGCGATGATCTTCCGGAGCAGCTGGCCGGCCCGGCCGATGAACGGCCGGCCCTGGGCGTCTTCGTCCCGGCCCGGCGCTTCGCCGATGAACATCAGCCCGGCCGACCGGTTGCCCTCGCCGGGGACGGCGTGGGTCCTGAGTTTGTGAAGCGGACAGAGCTTGCAGACGAGGACCTGTTTATCGATCTCTTCGAGGGCTCGCCTCTCGGCGGCTGTCTGCGCGGCCTGGCCGGCGAGGGACGGCAAAGAGGGGAACGCGGGCGGCCGGTGCCTGATGTCGCGGGCCTGGGCTCGGCCGGGAACCGCAGCGCTCCTGTCCTCGACCGGCTTGAGGACGAACCCGGCCCCGGCCTCGGTCAGGAAATCGACCTGGCCCTTGAGATCCTCCCAAATGTCAGCGGCGTTTTTTTTCAAGGGCGGCCTCGATGCGGTCGAAGATCGTCCGGCTCAACTCTCTCTTGCTCGAAAGGCCCGTCTCCTGGACGGGCCCGGAAGCGGCGATGATCCGGATGGCGTTGTCGTCGGTCCCGAATCCTATGCCCTCACCGACGGCGTTGGCGACCATGAGGTCGGCCTTCTTGGCCGCCAGCTTCTTTCGGGCATGGGCCAGGACGTCGTGCGTCTCCGCGGCGAAGCCGACGAGGAACTGGCCCGGCCGCTTCTTCCCGCCGAGGAGGGCCAGGATGTCCGGCGTTCTCTCTACGGCCAGGACGGAACCGATCTCGGACTTGCCGGCCTTGCGCGGCCGGACGTCCTTGAAGCGGAAGTCGGAGACGGCGGCGGCCATGATCACGATGTCCGTTTTGGGGAAGGCCCGCAGGCAGGCCGCCTGCATCTCGGCCGCGGTCCGGATGAATTCGGTCCGCGCGCCGGCGGGGGGGATGAGCGAGGTCGGGCCGGAGACGAGGATAACCTTCGCCCCCCGGGCGACCGCCTCCCGGGCCAGCTCGTAGCCCATCTTGCCCGACGACGGGTTTGAGAGGAAACGGACGGGGTCGAGAGGCTCCCGAGTCGGGCCCGCCGTGACCAGGACGGTTTTGCCCTTGAGGCTCGCGGTCCGGCCGATGAGCCGCAACCCTTCCTTAACGATGGCCTCGGGCTCGGCCAGGCGGCCCCAACCCTCCTCGCCGCAGGCCAGATACCCTTTTTCCGGCTCGACGAATTCGACCCCCTGGGCCCTGAGGCGAGCGATGTTGGCCTGGGTCCGGGGGTGGAGATACATGGCTTCGTTCATGGCCGGGGCGATGAGGACGGGCGAACGGACGGCAAGGTAGAGGGTCGACAGGAAATCATCGGCGACGCCGCCCGAGAACTTGCCGATGACGTTGGCCGTGGCCGGGGCGACGCAGAGGAGGGCGATCTCCTTGGCCAGCGAAATGTGGCCGACGGTCCGGACCGTGGGTTCCTCGAAGAGGTCGATGAGAACCGTTTTTCCCGTCAGGCTGCTGAAGAGAAGCGGCGAGATGAGCCGGGTGGCGTTCCGCGTCATGACGACCTGGATCTCGACGCCGTTTTTCTGGAATCCCCGGACGAGCTCGCAGGCTTTATAGATCCCGACGGACGAAGAGACGCCCAGGGCGATCTTTTTCATGGACGGACCTTCTTTCGCGGCGAGCGGTGGGGTCCTGGCGAAGAGAAACTTCGCAGGATGGGCTTGAGGTCCCCGGCCATGGCCCCGGCCTTGTGGCGGGAAGCGACGACAACGGCCTTGAGGTCGGCCGCGGCTTTGTCCAGATCGTCGTTGACGACGACGTAGTCGAACTCGTCGTAAGCCCGGATCTCGGCCCTTGCGTCCTTCAGGCGCCGCTCGACGGCCCCAGGACTGTCCTCGTGCCGCCGCTCGAGACGCCGCCGGAGCTCGCCGGCGACGGGAGGCATGATGAAGATATGGACGGCCCCGGGGACCCGAGTTCGGACCTGGCGGGCGCCCTGGACGTCGATGTCGAGGACGACGTCGCGGCGGCGGCCTTTTCGCTCGACTTCGGCCCGGGACGTACCGTAGAGATGACCGTGGACGCGGGCCCATTCGATGAAGCGCTTCTCCCGGACCATGCGCTCGAACGTCTTGGCCGGGACGAAATTATAGTCGACGCCGTCCTTTTCCGAGGGGCGGGGGGCCCGTGTCGTATGGGAGACCGAGAATTCCAGGTCGCCGAGACTCCGCCGCACTTTCTTGATGAGGGTCGATTTCCCGCAACCCGATGGACCGCTGATCACGAAAAGCATGTCGGAGGCTCCCCTATTCGATATTCTGGACGTGTTGGCGCATGCTTTCAAGCTCGTTCTTGATGGCCAGGCTCTCCCGGGTGATGTGGATGTCCTGGGATTTCGAGGCCAGGGTGTTGGCCTCGCGGTTGAGCTCCTGGGCCAGGAAATCGAGCTGCCGGCCGACGGGATCGCCGACCTTGGGCGACAGGAACTCCTCGAACGAGTCGAGATGGGTCTTGAGCCGGCCGATCTCCTCGGCCAGATCGTAACGCTGAGCCAGGAAAGAGGCCTCCTCGGCCAGCTTGCCCTCGGAAACCGGGCCGCCCCCGTTGAGGTCGCTCAGGCGCTTCCTGATCTTCGCCTTGAGGAGGGCCGGTTGACGCTTGAACCGCGCCTCGGCCCGGGAGACGAAGCGACGCACGGCGGCGAGATGGACCCGAAGCTGGCAGGCCGTCTCCCGGCCTTCCCGTCGCCGCAGCCCGAGGACGTCGTCGAGCGTCCGGGAAAAACTCCGCTCGAGGAAGGAGGTTTCCCTGGAGCCGAGGGCCTTCCGGCTGACCTCGACGAGCTGGGGCACGCGGAAGAGGCTGTCCAGGGAGATCTCGAGTCGCCGGCCCGTCCGCCGGGAGACGCGGTCGAGGGAGGCCAGGATCTTCTCGAGAAGCCCATCGTTCAGCGTGAAGTTCCAGCTTTCGGGGCTGAGCGAGACAAGGTCGATAAAGACCTCCACCCGTCCCCGGCGGATCCGCTTCTGGCAGATGGCCCGGAGGCGGCTTTCGGCCTCGCCGAGGGGGACGCCCTTGTACGACCAGTCGAAGTAGCGGTGGTTGAGCGTCTTGATGCTGATCTTCAGCCGAAGGGCGGGAGAGGCGAAGTTCCTTTCGGCGAAGCCGGTCATGCCTAGGATCATGAGATGAGCTCCTCTTTATTCGCGACGCGTTTTGCGTTCTCGGTCAAGGCCATCGAGGTCCTTAGCGCGTCCTGAGGTGATCCGACATGAGCCGGTACATCCGGTCCTTGAGGGCGAGTTTCTTTTTCTTGAGCTCCCGCTCCTTGTCGACCTCGGCGGCGGAGAGATGTGTCTTGGCGCGGATCGTCTCGAGGGCCCGCTCGCATTCTCCGTGGTCGTCGTGGGCCCTGCGGAATTCGGCGTTTTCCCTGAGGAGAAGCTCCTTGAGTTCCTGTTCGTCCATCCGGCAGGTTCCTCCAGCGGCCAGAATATCATATCGACCCGGCCATTTCAATTTGCCGGCCTAAGGGACTGTCCCCATGAGGGCTGATGACTATCCCCCATGGGGGCTGTCCCTCTTCCTGGCCGACGGCCCAGTCCACGCCGAGAAAGAAACGGGGAGGGATGTTGACTTCAAACGGCCGGGTTTATATACTGGTTGGGCTGTTCGGCCCGGCCGGACGCCCATGGCTAGGTAGCTCAGTCGGTAGAGCGAAGGACTGAAAATCCTTGCGTCGGCGGTTCGATTCCGTCCCTAGCCATTTTTTTATTTCCCCCATATCAATTCCGCTAGGAGCCTTCTATATGGGGAAAATGACCTCACTCTCCTACTGAGAAGAACCGAGAAGAATCGCGCCTTTCTAAATCCCTACGGTAGGATGTGCAACTTTCGGCTGCACCAGCTGAATCTAACGTATGGTTCTTCTCAGTATTTGAAGGAACTTACTATATTCATTTTGCGTGGAGTGAGAGGCTGTATTTGCCGATAGTGTATTCGGCTTCCTTGTCAAGCGTTTCGTCTTGATTCGTGCTCTCGAGGAAGTAACAGTTGCCTTTCCTATCGGAACACAAAAACAGATAGTCGCACGGAATCGCCTCGGCCTTGAGATCCCCTTTAGTCGACCAAAGGTCAATAATATGCTTCTTGGAACATCCCTTGACAAACCCGTTTGCCGCAGACTGGATAAGGATGATTCCTGGGTAAATGATCTCCATCTGCATCGGCCGAGTCCACGATTCCATCAAGCGATAGAGCTCGTCCCTTATTTTATCCACGGACGGGAACTTCTTTTCGTCCATAACATAGCTTTTATCCGGCGCCCGGTAGTAACTTGGGGCACGGCCATAGCTCTTCACGAGGTCGCCATCGCTATTGAAGACTTGAATATCGTAGCGGTTTATCTGCATCGCATAGATCATGTCTTCATAGATATCAAAAAGGAAATTCGGGTTCATTCGAAAAACCCAATCCTTCCCCGAGATGTCTTTGTAGAATGATCGAACGAACCGTCCCTGACCATCATACTTCTGCAGCCAGTCACCGCGTGCCCCAGGGCTCGCCGGTATACCCACGCCTCCCATGAAGACATTGGCGTGAGAATCCGTGACAATATCGCCAGGCCCGTGGGAGGAGGTTATGAGGAAGGAATCTAGAAACTTCCCCTCCGGCCCGTAAATATTGATCCTCCTGGCACGACTATCGACGACATAGATACGATGTGAGCTATCTATATAGACCGTCCGTGGAACCTTGTACTCTCCTGGCCCCTGTCCATCGCCGCCCACCCTGGTGATGAACCGGCCATCATTATCAAAAACAAGCAGCTGGCGGCCTCGTGCGTCGAGAAAGAAAAGACGGCCGTCGTCGTCGGTAGCAAAGGACCAAAGGTAGCCAATACGCAAGCCTGACGTAGAGAGACGGATTTCCTTCTGCTTCGAAAAATATTCCTCAAATGTGACAGGGATACTTAATGCAATTCGTACGGTTAAAACCAGGCTAGTTAGTAAAAGCACGCCCTGGAAACAGAACCGCCCCTTTAAGATCATCGCTTATCCTCCGAGTAGAAAACTCTTAGTAAAAAGCGCAAAAAACCCTTTCATCAACATACTATCTATATAGATAGTAATTCAAATCCAGAAAGTCAATTATTTTTTAATGTGAAGCCGCAAAACAATCTGTTGTTGAAATGCTTAATATCAATCCTCCCGACACATCTCCGAACTCACCCAGTGGAATACTCCGTCCTCGTCGGCCAGAAGGAAATCCGTGAACTGGTCGGTTCCAGAAACCAAAAGGACGCGGGATTTCTTCTTCGTATCGAACCGACAGACGAGCGCCTTTGCCCTGCCGCTCTTGTCGTTGACGAACGGATGTTCCGTGAGCCTTGCCTTGAAGGGCCGCACGTGGCTTATCACCACGCGCATGTTTTTCATCTCTTCCTTAAGAGCAAAAAGGTCAACCTTCAACCCTTCGAAAGAAAAATAACGTCCTCTTTTCGGCGACAAGCCTAGAACTTGTAGTTCACCGACACGGTCGGGACGACGATCTTCATCCCGTAGGTCCCGGGCATGCCTACCGGCGGCAGCGACGTGTCTATCGACGTCCGCGTATTCCCCATTAGATATTCCAGGCCGAAGTCGAGCTGAAGGTCGGAGATCGTCTTGCCGATTCCGATCGAGACGGCGTTGAAGGTATGGCTGGGGAGGAGGACGTTGAGGGTCGAGAGCGGCGCCGGCGCCGGATCGTGATAGTAGCCGGCCCGCAGGGCCGTCGACGCATTCAGGGTGTATTCGGCGCCGAAACGGAGCTGGGTCGCGTCTTTCCAATCGAGGACACGGACGTCCATCCCGCTCATTTCTATGAGGGTTTCCCAGGCGGAGTCCAGATAATCGGTCGTGATCCTATGGAGCTTCGACCATTGGGTCCAGTGGACGTCGGCGCTCAGGAGCAGGTGCGGGACCGGACGGAACGAAATGCCGCCCGCGATCCACAGCGGCCAGGTGATCTTGCGCTTGAGGTCGGAGCTCCCCGGGAGCTCGTAGACAGGCAAGGTCGGCATGTTGGCCGTTCCGTTGAACGAAACGGTCGAAGGCGTCCGGACGGTCAGGCCGAAGCCGAGCTTCTCGGAGGGGGTGACGAGAACGCCGAAGGTCGCCCCGACCCCCCACCCGTTCATGTTTTCCTCATACTGGCCAAGGTCCTCGCCGACGGTCACGGTTCCGGCCGGCATCTTGAGGCTGAACATGCCGTAGTTGAGGTTGAACGTGGCCCCGACGGAGACGACTTCGCTGAGCTTGACGGCGACGAGGGGCGAGATGGAGATGACACCGATCTTGCTCGACCAGTCGTAGACGGTTCCGTCCGTAAACTCGGTGAAGTCAGCGCCGTCCCACATCGTCCCCAGCCCTGACGGGGTACCGATGCCCAGGCCGACGACGATTTTGGAGCTGATGGGCTTGTAGTAGGCCGCCAAGCCTCCCAGGTAGTGCGAGGTCTTCGTCTGGGCGACTTGGATTTCCGGTCCGGGAAGCACGGTCGCGTAATAAAGCGGCAGGCGGTAGGTGGCCGTAGGAATGAGGTCCATCGCATAAAACCCGAACATGTCCTTGCGGAAACCGGCCGCCCCGGCGGGGTTCCAGAAGACGGCGCTGAAATCGTTGGCGATGCCGACGAAGGCACCGCCCATGGCCTGGGCCCGGGAGCCCAGCCCGTTGAGGTTCAGCCCGTTCGCCGGGGCAAGCGTTGGAAGGACGAGGATGACGGCCAGGGCCGCCAGCAGGAATCTCTTAAACATGTCTTTTCTCTCCGCTTCGATCGAGGTCAGTTCATTATATACGAGATCATACCGGGTGGTCGCTCCACCGGCTATTTTTTCTTGAAGCCGAGCTCCCCTTTCTTGTCGACGCCGATCTCGACCGTGTCCCCTTCCCCGAACTCCCCGGTCAGGATCTTCATGGCCAGGGGATTCTGGACGTCCCTCTGGATCGTCCGCTTGAGGGGACGGGCGCCGTAGACGGGATCGAAGCCCCTCTCCGCCAGGAGCTCCTGGGCCCCCTTCGACACGTCCAGGCCGATCTTGCGGTCGGCCAGCCTTTTGCTTAAAAGCTCCAGCTGGAGCCCGACGATCTCGAGGAGGACGCTCTTCGGGAGCGGCCTGAAGATGATGACCTCGTCGATGCGGTTGAGGAACTCCGGCTTGAAATGGGCCTCGAGGATCTTCCGGACCTCCTGCTCCATGGCTGCGTAATCGCCGCTGAGCTCTTTGATGACCTGACCGCCGAGGTTCGAGGTCATGATGACCAGCGTGTTCTTGAAGTCGACCGTCCGGCCCTTGCCGTCGGTCAGCCGGCCGTCCTCGAGGATCTGGAGCAGGACGTTGAAGACGTCGGGATGGGCCTTCTCGATCTCGTCGAGCAGGACGAGTGAGTACGGCCGGCGCTTGACGGCTTCGGTCAGCTGGCCGCCCTCCTCATACCCGACGTAGCCCGGCGGCGCCCCGACGAGGCGGCTGACCGTGTGTTTTTCCATGTATTCGGACATGTCCAGCCGGACCATGGCTTTTTCGTCGTCGAAGAGGAATTCGGCCAGGGCCCGGGCCAGCTCGGTCTTGCCGACGCCCGTCGGACCGAGGAAGATGAACGAACCGATGGGCCGGCCGGCCTCCTGGATGCCGGCCCGGGAGCGCCTGACGGTCGCGGCGACGGCCCGGATGGCCGCTTCCTGGCCGATGACCCGTTTCCCCAGGATCTCCTCCATGTGGATGAGCCGGTCGACCTCGCCCTCGAGCATCTTGGAGACGGGGATGCCGGTCCACTTGGAGACGACCTGGGCGACGTCCTCCTCGTCGACCTCCTCCTTGAGCATCCGTCCTTTGGCCTGGATCGCGGCCAGGTCGGCCGCGACCTTGTCCATCTCCTTCTGGAGCGCGATGAGCTTGCCGTAGCGGATCTCGGCCGCTTTCTCCAGGTCGCCGCTCCGCTCGGCGTTCTGCTCCTCGACCTTGAGGGCGTCCTGTTTTTCCTTGAGCTTTCCGGCGGCCTCGATCGTCTCCTTTTCCTTTTGCCAGCGGCCGCGCATAGCTCCCGCCTTCTCCTTGAGGTTGGCCAGCTCTTCTTCGATCTTCTCCAGCCTCTCCCGCGAGGCCGGGTCCTTCTCCTTCTTCAAGGCCTGGCGCTCGATCTCGAGCTGGAGGGTCCGGCGGTCGAGCTCGTCGAGCTCTTCGGGCAGGCTGTCGATCTGTATGCGGATGCGCGACGCGGCCTCGTCGACGAGGTCGATGGCCTTGTCCGGGAGAAAGCGGCTGGTGATGTAGCGCGAGGACAGGGTCGCCGCGGCGACCAGGGCCGAGTCCTTGATCTTGACGCCGTGGTGGACCTCGTATTTCTCCTTGAGGCCGCGGAGGATGGAGATCGTCTCCTCGACGGTCGGTTCGTCGACATAGACCTGCTGGAAGCGGCGCTCCAGGGCGGCGTCCTTTTCGATGTGCTTCTTGTATTCGTTGAGGGTCGTCGCCCCGACGCAGCGGATCTCACCCCGGGCCAGGGCCGGCTTGAGCATATTCGAGGCGTCGACCGAGCCCTCGGCCGCGCCGGCGCCGATGATCGTGTGGAGCTCGTCGATGAAGAGGATGACCTGGCCGTTAGCCTCGCCGATCTCCTTGAGGACGGCCTTGAGACGGTCCTCGAACTCGCCCCGGAACTTCGTCCCGGCGACGAGCGCGCCGATGTCGAGGGCCAGGAGGCGTTTGTTCTTCAGGGACTGAGGCACGTCGCCGTTGGCGATGCGCTGGGCCAGCCCCTCGACGACGGCCGTCTTTCCGACGCCGGCCTCGCCGATGAGGACGGGATTGTTCTTCGTCCGCCTCGAGAGGACCTGGATGACCCGCCGGATCTCGTCCTCCCGGCCGATGACCGGGTCGAGCTTGCCCTGGCGGGCCAGGGCCGTCAGGTCGCGGGCGTATTTCTCGAGGACCTGATATTTGCCTTCCGGCTGGGGATCGGTGACCCTTTGAGAACCGCGGACGGCGGCCAGGGCCTTGAGGACGGCGTCCTCACTGACGCCGTTCGCTTGGAGGATCCGGGCCGCGCCGCTCTTCCCTTCCTTGAGGATGGCCAGGAAGAGGTGCTCGGTCGAGACGTAGTCGTCCTTGAGCTCGTCCGCTTCCTTCCGAGCCGCGTCGAGTATCTGACGCAGGGCCGGCGAGAGGGAGGACTCCCCTCCGCCGCTGACCTTGGGGAGACGGTCGAGGGTCACGTCGAGCTCGGACCGGATCTTGGCCGCCGGCGCGCCGATCTTCGAAAGGATGGCATTGACGATGTTCTCGTCCTGGGCCAGAAAGCTCCAAAGCAGGTGCTCGGGCCGGATCTCCTGATGTCCCATCTCCTCGGCCCGGCCTTGGGCTTTCTGAACGGCTTCCTGGGACATCACGGTGAACTGATCCCACCGCATCGGGGCACCTCCCAACGGGAATATCCTTATTATTAAAGCCCCGCGGCGCAGGGCTGTCAAGGCGCGGCGCGGTGAAACCGCGCTTCGGCGATCTCCCCACTTGACAATTGGCAATAAATCCATATTTATAATCAGTGAGAGCACATCATGGAAGAGATGGATTTCACGAGCTGGTTGACGCTCGACGCGATCAAGAAGTCGAAGTCCGCCGAGATCGTCGAGACCGTCGGCAACCTCCAAATGGGCCACAGCATGTCCGTCTTCTGTATCATCGAAGAGGATTTCCTCGAGCTCTGCTACAGCGACTCGGTCGTGAACACCATCCGGCGCTACGATGACCGGGACGAGTTCGACCAGGCCCTGGAAGAACGGAAAGAGGACGACGGGGAAGCTCCCATCGAAGACGACGCGGACAAGGACTTCGACGAGGACGAAGACGAGGAAGAGGAAGAGAATATCAAGGAAGGGTTCTCGGTCGAGGACGAGGCCGAGACCTCTTAACCGGACGCGCCGGGTTCGAGCCGACCCTTGAATTTGGAGAGAATGTTCAGGGCGTCGAGGGGGGTCAGCGTCGAGAGGTCAAGGCCCACGATCTCGTCCTTGAGGTCCCGGAGGAGGACGACCTCCCGGTCCTCGGCAAAAAGAAGCATCTGGTTGCGGTCCTTGGCCGCCCGGCCGCGATAGGCCAGCCGGGGCAATCCGGCCTCGTCGAGTTCCTGCTTCTCGAGATTGAAGAGGATTTCCCTGGCCCGCTCGATGACGTCCCGCGGGATGCCGGCCAGCTTGGCGACATGGATGCCGTAGCTCCGGTCCGACGGCCCGGGGACGATCTTCCTCAGGAACACGACCTCGTCCTTCCATTCCCTGACCGAGACATGGTAGTTCTTGATCCTCGGCAGGGTTAAGGCGAGTTCGGTCAGCTCGTGGTAGTGGGTGGCGAAGAGCGTTTTCGGCCGGAGGCCTTCCCGCTCGTGGAGGCGCTCGGCCACGGCCCAGGCGATGCTCAGGCCGTCGAACGTGCTCGTGCCGCGCCCGACCTCGTCGAGGAGGATGAGGCTCCGCGACGTGGCGTTGTGGAGGATGCTCGCCGTCTCGAGCATTTCGACCATGAATGTGGACTGCCCGACGCTGAGGAAGTCCATGGCCCCGATCCGGGTAAAGATCCGGTCGACGAGGCCGAGCGTCGCCGATTTAGCCGGGACGAACGACCCCATCTGGCCGAGGAGGACGATGAGCGCGGCCTGCCTCAGGAAGGTCGACTTTCCGCCCATGTTGGGCCCGGTGATGATCAGGATCTGGTTCGAGGCCGCGTCGAGCTCCAAGTCGTTGGGAATGAACGGCTCGGCCTGGCTCGTCTCGATGACGGCGTGGCGTCCGGCCTCGATGCGGAGCGCGTCCCCCTCGTCGATCGCGGGACGGACGTAGTTCCGCCGGGCCGCGCACTCGGCCAGGGCCAGGAGGACGTCGAGCGCGGCGACGTCCGCCGCGATCCTTTGCAGGCGATGGATCTCCCGGGCCACCGTCTCGCGGACCTCGAGGAAGAGGCGGTGCTCGAGGACCCCGATCCGCTCTTCGGCGTGGAGGACCTTTTCCTCGTACTCCTTGAGCTCCGGGGTCAGGAACCGCTCCGAGTTGACCAGCGTCTGCTTGCGCATGTAGTCGGCCGGGACCTGGGGCAGGTTGGGTTTCGTCACCTCGATGTAGTATCCGAAGACCTTGTTGTAGCGGACCTTGAGGGAGCCGATGCCGGTCCGCTCCCGCTCTCTCTTCTCGATCTGGGCGATGAAGGACTTCCCGGACCGGCTGACCGAGCGCAGGTCGTCGAGCTCGGCGTTCCAGCCGTCCTTGACGATGCCGCCCTCGGTCAGGAGGAAGGCCGGCTCGTCGAGGATGGCCTTGTCGATGAGGCCGGCGACGTCCTCGGCGTTGTCCCAGCGTCCGGACATCGTCGAGAAGATCTCGGCCGAAAAAGCGCCGAGCTCCCGCTGAATCCGGGGCAAGGGGACCAGGGATCTTTTGAGGGCGACGAGGTCCCGCGGATGGGCCGCGGCGAGAGCGATCTTCCCGGCCAGCCGCTCCAGGTCGAGAACGTCTTTCAGGATTTCGCGCAGCTCCCGGCGGCCGATGGTCGCCCCGAGGGCCTCGGCGACACCGTCCTGCCTCACCGCGATCTCCTTCCTGTCAAAGAGGGGCCGGAGAAGCCAGGAACGGAGGAGACGCCCGCCCGGGGCGGTCACGGTGAAGTCGATGACGTCGAGGAGCGTGTCTTTGACCTTGCCTTCGCGCAGATTGCGGACGAGCTCCAGGTTGCGGACCGTCGTCGCGTCGAGGACGAGGGCACTCCCGGTGGGAGTGTAGGAGATCCGATGGACGAGGGACAGGGAGTCCTGGCGGACCTTCTTGACGTAGGCGATGAGAGCCCCGGCTGCGGCGACCGCGAGGGGCTTATCCTCGAGGCCGAACCCCGCGAGCGACCGCGCCCCGAAATGCTCGAGGACGACGCGGCCGGCCTCGGGCCGGTCGAAGAGCCAACCCTCGGCCGGGCTCAGGGCGGCGCCGGCCGGGCCGCTCGGCGACAGGATTTGCCGCAGGGCCTCCTCGGTCCCCTCGGGGTAGAGGATCTCCTTGGGGGCCGATTTGAAGATCTCGTCGGCCAGGACCTTGACCTCGGGCCACCCGCCCTCGAGCGTCCGGACCTCGCCGGCGACGAGGTCGAGGAGGGCCATCCCCCACCCGCCCTCTTCGAGGGCCAGGGAGACGATGAACGTGCTTTCCTTGGCGTCCTCCGTCTCGAACTCGACGGCGGTTCCGGGCGTCAGGACCTTGATGACCTCGCGCTTGACGACGCCCTTGGCCGCCTTGGGGTCCTCGACCTGCTCGCAGATGGCGACCTTGTGGCCCTGCCGCAGGAGCTTCGGGAGATAGGAGCCGACGGCGTGGTACGGGACGCCGCACATGGGGACCTTCTGACGCGAGGTCAGGGCGATGTCGAGGATGGGGGCGGCGACCTTGGCGTCGTCGTAGAACATCTCATAGAAATCGCCGAGGCGGACG
>Ga0268280_1000434_pt1 | contig 36304 bp, 33 predicted proteins | sample saktaG_9_FD_190139 | JGI IMG/M metagenome (GOLD analysis project Ga0268280, IMG submission 190139) | Saline water microbial communities from Sakinaw Lake, British Columbia, Canada - sak_2011_5_24_40m | ecosystem: Environmental > Aquatic > Non-marine Saline and Alkaline > Saline ...
ATAGGTGATGACTCGACACCTTTAAATCGTGAATTCACTATCGGAAGCGCGTCGGCTGTATAGAGGAAGAGATACGGCTGATCCTCATAGATAAGCCTGTGGATCTCGTGATAGATGGCAGCGCGCTTCGATTGGTCGAATGTGCACCTGCCCTCTTCTAACAGCGCGTCGACCTTCTCGTTCTTATATCCCACGAAATTGAACTCTCCCTGCCTGGTCTTGGACGAATGCCAGATATCGTAGCAATCCGGGTCGCGCGTTAAGAACCAGCCCATAAGTACCGCGTCGAACCGCCTCTTCTCGATGAACTCACCTATCATGCTGGACCATTCGATAACGCGTATCTTCATATTTATCCCGACAGCTTTTAACTGTTTTTGCATAAGTTCGGCGGTTCTTTGGCGCTCGGCATTACCCTGGTTCACAAGTACGGTGAACTCGAACTCTTTCCCGTCCTTCTCTAATAAGCCATCGCCATCGGCATCTATCCAACCGGCTTCATTCAAAAGCCTCTTAGCTTCGGCAGGATTATAAGGTACAGGCTTCACATCTTTATTGTACGCCCATGAATCGAGAACGAACGGCCCGGTCGTCATTCTCGCCAGCCCAAAGAATATCGCGTCTATTATCTCTTCTTTGTTAACAGCGTAATTTATCGCGCGCCTGACCCTCACGTCCTGAAATCTCGGGTCCGACAGATTGTATCCCATATATGTGAAGCCGAAACTTTGGTATTTGAATTTATTGTAATGTCTTTTGAATATTTTATTGTCAGTCTGGCGGGTGAATTGCAGCGGCGTTAACGATGCCATGTCGACACCCTGGGTCTGGAGCTCCAGGAAGGTCGTGGCTTCATCCGGGATTATCCTGTAGACATACCTGTCTATATACGGCCTGCCTTCGAAATAATCATGATTGGATACGAGCTCTATCTTGTCACCCGTCTTCCATGACTTAAATTTATACGGCCCGGTACCTATGGGAGACCGTGAAAACCTGGTTTTATTGAGATCTTCGTTCTTTAGTATGTGTTCCGGCATTATCGGCATACCCCAACTGGCGAGCGCAGGCGCTAGAGGCTCTTTGTACATTACCTTTATGGTGTAGTCGTCAATAATAATAAGGTCTTTTACGCGCTCATACTCCCCGCTATAAGGCGTTCTCACATTGGGGTCGATAAGTTTTTTATAAGTGAACTCAACATCGCGCGCGGTAAACGGCGCGCCGTCATGCCAGCGCACCCCTTTTCTCAAATGAAATATTATGGTCTTACCGGCATCCTCGATATCCCAGCTTTCGGCAAGATCGCCTATCAGCTCTATATTCTTGTCATATTTGACAAGGCCGTTAAAGACAAAACCGCATATGTCGCTTGAAGCGGAGTCGGAAGCTAAGATCGGAACTAACGTGCGGGCATCGCCGCTTGAGGCAACGACTATGGCGTCCCCGTAGGTAGGTTCTTCCGCATAAATGTGGGTGGCCGAGAAACAAAATACCGCTAATATTATTAGCGGTATTTTACTGTTTATGTGCATCTTCTTCTCAGAAGTCGGAAAAAGGCGATCCATCTTGCTCAGGCTGAGGGTACCCACCACTTGTGGTAAGAGGCGCTTGGACGCCGCCGCCTTTTGCGACAAGAGACCTGCCTCTGTGGCTCGTCATTACGCCCAATAGAAGGCACGCGAATATATAGAGCACTGCCGAAATTGCCGTCGCCCGCTTTAAAAATACGGATGACTTCGTGCCCAGGATAGTCTGGGTGGAGGACCCTCCGAATGATTCGCTCAAACCGCCTCCGCGGCCGGCCTGGAACAATATAACGACTATCAAAACAAGTGAAACTATCACGTGTATCGTGATCACAATCCCGTATAGCATCTTTCTACCCCTCTATTTTGTATGGTATTACAGACAGTTCTTGACCAATTGAACGAACGAATCTGCCTTTAAACTGGCGCCTCCCACGAGCGCGCCATCAACATCTTCCTGCGAAATAAGCTCTTTTATATTCTCCGGCTTAACGCTTCCGCCGTACTGGATCCTTACCGATCTTGCGACCTCTTCACCGTGCATCTGGACCAATAAGGTCCTGATATATTTATGCACTTCCTGGGCCTGTTCCTTAGTGGCGTTGACGCCCGTGCCTATCGCCCATACGGGTTCGTACGCTACCACTGTTCTCAACATCTCTTCTTTGGAGATGCCGGCGAGCGAATTCATCACATGATCTTTGACAACGTCAAATGTTTTGCCGCTCTTTCTCTCTTCCAGTTTTTCGCCCACACAGACTATCGGCTTTATGCCTTCTTTTAATAGCACCTTAAGCTTCTTATTAACGGTCTCATTGGTCTCGCCGAAGAACTGCCTTCTCTCGGAGTGGCCTATTATGCAGTATTCGCAGCCAATGCTTTTAAGCATAGGAGCGGATATCTCGCCTGTGAAAGCGCCTTCCTTCTCCCAGTAACAATCCTGCGCGCCGAGTTTTATATTCGTCTCCATGGTGATCTCATTTACATCGCTTAAAGATGTGAAGGGCGGGCAGACGACTATCTCCACCTCCTCGACATCATACAATGAACGCTTTATCGAGCTGGCGAGTTCTATCGATTCACCTATATTCTTATTCATCTTCCAGTTGCCGGCTATTATTATTCTTCTTGGCATATCATCTATCCTGTAACGCGTCTATCCCAGGGAGTCCGCGCCCTTCCAGATACTCAAGTGAAGCGCCTCCACCTGTAGAGATATGCGTCATCTTATCTTCGACTTTAAATTTTAACATCGCCGCGGCAGTGTCTCCGCCGCCTATTATGGTGATGGCGCCTTTGAGGCCGGCCAGAAAGATAGCAATATCTTTGGTGCCTTTAGCGAATTTATCCATCTCGAATACGCCCATGGGGCCGTTCCAGATGATAGTCTTCGCGTCCTTCAACTTATCTTCAAATAATTTTATGGTCTTGGGCCCGATATCAAGCCCCATCCAGCCATCCGGTATATCCTCACCAACTATCTTTGTATTCGCACTGGCGTCAAACTTATCTCCTATGACGTGATCGATCGGCAGCAATATCGGTATATTCTTCTTAGCGGCCTTGTCTAAAGCGAGCTTCGCAGTATCAAAACCATCTTTATCCAATTTTGAATTGCCGATCGTCTTCCCTTTAGCCTTCAGGAAAGTATATGCCATGCCGCCGCCTATTATCAGGGCGTCGACCTTGTTCAAAAGGTTATCGATGACCTTTATCTTGTCTTTGACCTTTGCGCCGCCCAAGATCGCCACAAACGGCCTCTTGGGGTCATCCACTGTCTGGCCGAGATACCTGATCTCTTTCTCAAGCAGGAAACCTGCCACTGACGGCAGGTACTTTGTTACGCCTTCAGTCGAAGCGTGGGCCCTGTGCGCAGTTCCAAAAGCGTCATTGACGAATACGTCCCCCAGACTCGCAAGCTCTTTCGCGAACGCAGGGTCGTTCTTCTCCTCTTCGGCGTGGAACCTTAAGTTTTCCAAAAGAACCACATCACCGGGCTTCATGGCGGCCACGGTCTTCTTCACTGCATCACCGGTGCAATCATCTGTCTTAGTCACTTTTTTGCCGAGCAGCTCTTCCAGTTTTTTGGCAACCGGCGTAAGCCTCAGCGAGTCGACGACTTTACCATCAGGCCTACCAAGATGACTCATAAGGATGACTTTCGCGCCCTGGTCTATCGCGTACTTTATCGTAGGTACGGCGGAACGTATCCTTATATCATCGGTAATGTTTAACTTATCATCGAGAGGTACATTGAAATCCACCCTCATCAACACACGCTTACCTTTTAAGTCGATATCTTTTATTGTCTTCTTTGCCATTATCTATTACAACCCCTTCTTTATAATGTACTCTATCAGGTCTACGACTCTGGACGAATAACCCCATTCGTTATCGTACCACGCGACCACCTTCACGAAGTTACCGCCTAACACTTTTGTAAGTTTTGAATCTACCGTTGAAGAGGCTGGCGAATGATTGAAGTCCACCGACACCACATCTTCATCTGTATAGGCGAGAATGCCCTTCATCTTTCCCTCAGCAAAGGTCTTGAGGGCCTTGTTGATATCTTCGGCGGTCGCGTCTTTCTTTAATAAACATGTTAAGTCTACCACCGATACGTTAACTACCGGGACTCTTACCGCATAACCGTCGAGCTTGCCTTTAAGCTCAGGGATCACGAGCCCTATCGCTTTTGCGGCTCCGGTCGATGTAGGTATCATCGATACGGCAGCTGCCCTGGCGCGTCTCATATCGGAATGAGGCAGATCCTGCACATGCTGGTCGTTAGTATACGCATGGATCGTCGTCATTAAACCTTTTTCGATCCCCCAGGTATCGTTCAATATCTTGGCCACTGGCCCGAGACAGTTGGTCGTACATGAAGCGTTCGAGATCACGTTATCTTTTTTGGGATCATACTTATCCTCGTTGACGCCCATCACTATGGTGATGTCTTCACCTTCAGCCGGGGCAGATATGATGACCTTCTTCGCGCCGCCCTTTGTGATGTGATTGATGGCGCCCCTGACCTCTTTACCTTTTTTATTTACGCCGTCATTCTTTATTGTGAAGAGACCCGTTGACTCGACGACTATCTCTACGCCAAGCTGTTTCCAGGGTAGTTCCGCGGGATCTCTCTTTGCCAATACCTTTATCTCTTTGCCGTTCACTATTATTGAATCGGTGCCGGCCTTTACATCGCCGCCAGGGAAACGCCCGTGAACCGAATCATATTTTAATAGATGCGCGAGACTCTTGGCGTCGGTTATGTCGTTTACAGCTACAAGTTCTATATCCTTGGATTTGCTTTCGAGTATCGCCCTACCAACCATTCGTCCTATTCTTCCAAAACCGTTGATACCTATCTTAACTGCCATTGCTTTATATCCTCCTGTTATTTTGTCTCTTCGAGTTTTACGCTCAAAAGATTCTTTGCCGCTATGTCCGGCGGAACGGGATTGATATAAAATCCGCTCCCCCATTCAAAGCCGGCGACCTTGACCAATTTTGGCATGATCTCTATATGCCAGTGATAATCTTCCCGATCGTGTCCATTTATCGGAGAGGTGTGAATAATAAAATTATATGCCGGATCGCCCAGATACTTCTTGATCCTTAATAGCGTATCGCGTAGCGCCTTTGCGACGCACGGGACGGTGTCTCTGTCGAGGCCGGTAAGGTCCGAGGCGTGGCGTTTGGGCATTATCCATACTTCATAAGGAAATCTTGAAACATAAGGACAGAAAGCTATGACCTTTTCGTCTTCATATATTATGCGCTCTTTCTCATCGCGCTCTTCGCGTATCATGTCGCAGAATACGCATCTCTCTTTATAGCTAAAGTACGTGGCCGCTCCCTCAAGCTCCTCCTGCACTCTCTTTGGCACAATGGGAAGAGCTATCAATTGGCTATGGCCGTGTTCAAGCGATGCGCCGGCTATCTTGCCGTAATTTTTGAATATCAGGATATATTTAAATCTCTTGTCGCGCCTTAAGTCTACCGAACGCGATACATAAGCCCAGATGACCTGCTCGGCTTCGGCATAGCTTAGATCAGCGGTATCCCTGTTATGCTCATGCGCTTCGATGATGACTTCGTGAGCGCCTATACCGTTCATCATATCGAATACGCCTACGCCCTCTTTATTCAGCTCTCCTTCTATTCGTAGCGCCGGGAACTTATTGGAGACGACCCTCAAGGTCCAGCCCGGGCTGTTCGGCGGACCGTACTTCCTGTGGACCAATATCTCAGGCGGCGTCTGATCCTCTTTGCCCCAGCAGAAAGGGCACGTCGCTTCGCCCTTCTTCTCATTTGATTCGATCTTGAAATCTTTGACCGTAGGGATCCTGTCTAAATACGTCACTATCCAGCGCCCTGTAACCGGCTCTCTTCTTAGCTCGTTCATATTTTAGCCTCCCTGACGCTCTTACAGGCATCTTCGGGCGGGAGCGGATTTATATAGAAGCCGCTGCCCCATTCAAACCCGGCTACGCGCGTTAATATCGGAAGTATCTCGAGATGCCAATGATAATCGTTCTCTATCGTCTCCCAATATCCCCTCTTATTCATCTGCCTTCTAAAGGGCGCCGTATGAAGGACTGTGTTGTAAGGAAAATCCCCTATCACTTTCTTCATCTTGGCGAAGAGGTCACCGTTTATCTGGCCCAGGTCCGCGGCCATATCTTTAGGTGTCTTGTAAAAATCGCATGAATGCGCTTTGGGCATTATCCATGTCTCGAACGGAAAACGGGAAGCGAAAGGCATGATCGCTATGAAATATTTCGATTCCATGACTACGCGCTTCTGTGCCTCAACTTCCTGTTTTATTATATCGCAGAATACACATCTCTCTTTATAACCGTAATACTGTTTGGCTCCGGCAAGTTCCTCTTTTACTCTTTTTAAATTGACCGGCGTACCCACCAACTGGACCCTCTGATGTTTTATATGCCCGCCGCCCGCGGCGCGGCCATAGTTCTTGACCATCAGGACATATTTTATTCTTGGATCTTTCTCCAGGTCTTTAATGCGGTCGATTATTACGCTATAAACTTTAGCAAGCTGTGCCGCCGGAGGCGCGCCTTCCATTTGGTGGTCCGGTGTCTCTACCACTATCTCGTGAGCGCCTATCGCGTCCATGAGGTCATACATTCCGTGGCCGCGCCGGTTGAGATCACCCTCTGGATGCAGGAGCGGGAACATGTAGGGTACAACGCGCACTTCCCAGCCGGGCGTGTTGGGTTTCGTGCCGGGCTTTCTTAAAGCGGATATCTCTGGAGGGGTCATGCTTTCGTTACCCTGACAGAACGGGCATTTTTCTCCGGGAGCCAGCTCCTCTTTCTCAACCCCTGAAGCGAACTGATCCGGGCGCCTCGCCCTCTCCGTAGCTATTATCACCCACCTGCCTATGACGGGGTCTTTCCTCAGCTCAGGCATTATTCTCTCCTCTTAAGAATACGAGAAAATCTATCGGGTTGACTACCCCCAGGATATTCCCGTTCTCGTCTTTAACTATTATAAGTTCGCTCTTCCTCGCCTCCGCTTTCTGGAGGGCCGTCTTTAACGACGTGTGAGGGCCTACTGTTATGAACCGGCGCTGCATCACTTTTGTAACGGACGATTTCAACTCGTCCCCGAGCACTTCCGGTATCTTGAATACAACATCTTTCTTTATCGACTTCAGTTTCTCTTGGACAAATTCGTACAGTTCTGTGACCGGTATGCGTCTACGACTTATCGGTATCTGCTGTATCGGCTTGCCTTCGATAAAGTTCAGATGTGTCTCGAGCTCCGACTGCCCGGTATCGTCATTTATCGAAAGAAAATATCTTAAAGAGCTGTCCGGTATCTCGTCTATCTTCTCTTTAGGTATCGCCGCCAGATATGAAAGCTCGCAGGCGTCCTTATCTTCGCAATCTAAAAATGTATAGTTCTCTTTTATGTAACGCGCCAGGTTATTATCCTGATCGCGATAGACGCTCACATACTTTTCTAATGTATCTATAGCATCAGCTAGGAATACGCCGAGCGCTACATCCACATTATATAGAAGCCCGCTCGCTACCATGGCGGCGTCATCCGACTGTCCGGGCCCTACATGGTGACGGATATACAGGTACTTTATATGCTTGGCGTCGCGGTACTTTACCTTGCCTTCGTCTACGATCAGCCCGCACTCTTTGAACTCTTCGAGCCTATCCTTATTCTCCTGGTGAGCCAGCTCCTCGCCATCCAAGCCCATCTCTTCCATGACATCGGTATTGACGAGATAGCACCTGCCGTATCCAATATCTATTTTAAAGAGCTCTTCGGTCTTGTGCCTTATATCTACATCGTCCCTTAGGCCGCCCAGATACAGGCCTTTAAGGATATCGTGATAATTTACAGTCCTGTCTTTAAATAACGGTATGCCCAAAAACGGCTTGCCGTTCCTTGTGACGAGCTTGTCCCTCGGATCATCGCCAAGCGCCGAATCTACAAACTCAACTATCTCGTCTATTAACTCCTGCCTCTTGGCTTTAGTCGCCTTTGGGGACCTTCCTAATGCCCTCACTACCTCATCGATAGTCGTATTAACATAAAAGCGCTTATTGAAGCTGCCGGCGCCGTTATGGGCACGCCCCTCTATGGATTGCAGGAATATTAGATCTTCTACCTTTGGGTTTGTATATAGGCGTTCTGATGATTTAAGTCTGTGAAAATCCTGTTGTATCAGTTCCCTTGGTGCGACCTTTTTCTGCATAGTAATCGTAAGATTATAACATAAACGATGTATATTACAACAAGATTTCTCTGCTGTAGGGGAGGTTTAAACCTCCCCTACAGCCTTACTAAAAGCGGTAGCCTATGGGGAGTTTATGGCCACAAAGGAAGGCATCTGTACCGAAGGGCTTCTTCGCCTCTATCTGGACATATTGGATCCGAAGGTTGCCTTCTCCCGCCTTTATCACGATGCCTTTATGCTTGATGATATCTACGACCTCTCCGCTGGCTCCCTTATTACCGGCGGCCTCAAGAACTTCAGTCTTCAGGATCTTTAAGGTCTTTCCATTAAAATGCGTATAGGCACTTGGCCACGGCAGAAGAGCGCGTACTTTATTGTGGATCTTTATAGCTGATTCATTCCAATTTATTAGCCCATCTTCCTTCTTTAGTTTTGGCGCATAGGTAGCGGCAGAGTCATCCTGTTTGGTGAATTTTGCTTTGCCGGCGCTTATCAATTCAATGGCTTCCATGAGGGCATCGGCACCGATATCGGCTAGTTTTTCATTCAAAGTTATATTCGTGTCGTTTTTATCTATGGCTATCTCTTTTTTGAGGATTATGTCGCCCTCGTCCATCCGCTCATTCATCTTTATTATTGTTACGCCGCTAGCAGAGTCACCATTCATAATCGCCCAATTTGTCGGGGCGGCGCCGCGGTATTTCGGTAGTAGCGAACTATGAATATTCACACAGCAATATTTTGGAATATCCAGGGCTTCCTTCTTCAATATCTGGCCGAATGCCACTACTACGAAGAGATCGGCGTTCAGTTTCTTCAAATACGCGATTGCTTCTTTGCTCGATGCGTCATCAGGCTGATATACTGGGATATCTTTAGTCTCTGCAAGGACTTTTGTCTGCGGCGGGGAGATCTTTAGACGCCTCCCCCTTTGCCTGTCGGGCTGCGTCACCACGGCCAGCACCTTATGCTTCGAATCGAGGAGCTTATGCAGCACCGTCATCGCAAATTCACTTGTCCCAAAAAATACAATGTTCATAATTTCCTCTACATACTGATCGGATCGACGTCGACTGCTATAAGGACGCCATGCGGCTTACGGAACTTACCTAAGACCTTGCGAAGCAACGCACACATCGCGGTCCTATCTTTCCCCTTAAGCAGTATATTATATCTGAAATATCCCCGCATGCGCGTGATCGGCGCAGGCGCCGGACCCGCCACCATCTGCTCTTTATCTTCGCCCCTTATTATATCAGCTAAACTTTGCGCTGTCTTTAGAGTTAATTCGTCGTTCCTAGCTCTCACGGTGACCTTCACCAGATTTACGAATGGCGGGAAGAGAAGCTCTTTTCTCGATTTTATCTCTTCCTCATAGAACTTCTCATAATCATGCTTTGCGGCCGTGAGGATCGAATAGTGGCTCGGCGCGTAAGTCTGGACTATCACTTCCCCCGCGTGCTCGCCACGCCCGGCCCTTCCGGCCACTTGAGTCAATAGGTTGAATGTTCTCTCGCTCGACCTGAAATCCGGTATATTCAGCGTCACATCCGCCGAGACTACTCCCACCAGTGTAACCTCCGGAAAATCCAACCCCTTGGCTATCATCTGCGTTCCGACCAGGAGGCTCGTCTCGCCCGACTTAAATGCGCCCAATATCTTATCATGTGAACCGGCTTTTGTCGTGGTATCCGAGTCCATCCTCGATATATGCGCCTGGGCAAACTGACGGCTTATCTCCGACTCCACTCTTTCAGTACCTAGACCGGCGTATTTGATGTAGCCGCTCTTACATTTCGGACAGATATCCGGAGGCTCCTGTGTATAGCCGCAATAATGGCATATAAGCTTCTTCTCTTCGAAATGATAGACGAGCACCGTATCGCATCTTTTACATTTTAACACAAGGCCGCAGGACTTACAGTTGATGAAGGTCGAGAAGCCTCTCCTATTCAAGAATATTATCGCCTGCTTCCCCTTCTTTAAGGTATTATCTATGGCATCCAAAAGCACTTTGGAGAATATCGCTATTCTTTTTTTCGTAGCAAGCTCCATCCTCATATCCACGATCTTCACCTTTGGAAGAAGCCTGTCATCTATCCGCTTGGTCAATCTCACAAGCTTATATTCACCATGCTTGGCTTTATAGAAAGCTTCCAACGAAGGCGTCGCGGTCCCTAGTATCAGAGGGCAATTATTTAGCTTGGCCCTCTCCTCCGCCACATCACGCGCATGATATCTGGGCACATCGTCTTGTTTATATGTCGTCTCGTGCTCTTCATCTATTATTATAACGCCCAGATTATTCATAGGACTGAATATAGCGGAGCGGGCTCCTACAACGATGCTCGCTTTTCCTTCTTTGATCCTCTTCCATTCTAAGAATTTTTTCGCAGGAGTGAGTTTGGAATGGATGACCGCTACCTTCTCCCCGAATCTCGCGACAAATCTTTCGACCGTCTGTGGCGTAAGCGATATTTCCGGGACAAGCATTATAGCCTGTCTGCCTTTATTCAGAGCGTGGTCTATGGCCTGAAGATAAACCTCGGTCTTACCGCTGGACGTAATGCCGTGTAAGAGGAACGTCACATACTCTTTTTTATCTATCGTATCGATTACGCTTTTTAGGGCTTTTGACTGTTCTTCGGTGGGCTTATGTTTTCCTTGAATAAGAAAATCTTCCGCTTCCATATGGAGACCCTTTATTCTCGTCCCCAACTCTTTCTTACCCTTCTTTATACCGCTAGGTATAGCGGCCTCTATCGCTTCGCCCCAAGAGCAGAAGTAGGTATCCTTTATCCATTTGGTGAGTTTGAGCATCTCTTCGGTGAGGAGCGGGTCTTTATCTATTATGCCCTCTATATCTTTAACCTCTTTCACCTCGGCCTCTTCACTAAAACCCACGACATATCCCACCACTCGCCTATTAGTGAAGGGTACGAAGACACGCTGGCCTATGGCTATTTCACCTGAGAGATTTTCCGGGATCCTGTAGTGGAAGAGCCTGTCCATCGGTAAGGCTATTGCGACTTGGGCGAACTTTGGCATATCTGATCTCACATCTTCTTTAACTCAGTTACAATGGCTTCTGATAAAACGTTATATCCCCGGCGATTCAGGTGCAGCCAATCGGTCGGGCCATGCAAGAACCCCTCGTGGCTGGCCGCGTTTCGCAGAAATGGCCTGGTATCTATAACATTGATATTTCTCATAGCTGCCATATCATGCATATTTTTGAATATCTTGTCGCTCATCTTAAATACAAAATCAGTATCAATCAGTACTGGATTTCCGCTGCTACTACTGACTACATTTACCTTTCGTGACGAAATAGGGTAAGCGGTAATAACAGCTGGAATATATACGACTGTTATCCTTGAGTTTGGAAAAAATTCTGCCAGAAAGTCCAGGCATTCCCCAATTATATAGAACGATAGTCGCATATCATCTTCGCTGGCCTCAAGAGAGGCCTGTATGGCATTGTAGGGCAGTACCTTCTTTATGCCATCCATTAAAAAAAAGTTTGAATCTGGAGATGATACATGGTGGGTTGTCTGGGTAGATGGATATTTAATAAAAAGTTTCCGCACCGCATCACATAACGTGCGATAGAAAACAAAATTATACTGTAACTTAAATTTTCTCACATCATAGTACAAGGCATCGCTTTTAGGCAGGATATTCCTCACGAAATTTTGAAAATACGACTTATCATATATGCGAGACTTATCTATTTGCCCCTTGAACAGATCGTTCAATCTTTCTAAGTTATCCTGTAAATCGTTACCCTCATAAAAATAAAAAAGTATCTCTTTTGGATCTTCTGGCTTATACAACCACGTCTTCCTAAGGTAGCGAAAACGGTTTATCGGCTTGCGTATTAATGTTTCCATCGGGCTTCCGCCAGCCATCCCGCAATTGACAACATCCTTACCTATCATTTCATGAATTATGTCGTGTGAGGCGTAGGGTTTATTTTTGCTTTGGTTTGCGCTTTGTAACCAATCACCCCAACCGGCGGCGTACGAATCGCCGAGGATCAAAATGTAATCATGAGGCATAGTTGATTTTTTTGATACTTGTGCCAGCATCTGAAAAGATTCGGGCAAGCGTGACTGGTATCTCAAGGAAAGCTTTGGTATCAAAGGCTTAAAAAATACAAATTCAAATAGAGCGTATATTATTAGTATAGGTAGGACGGCTAGCGCCAGATTGATAATGATATCTCTATATTTATTCACCTTATCAGCGTCCCTATGCGAATCTATTTACGCAGTTCCTTCATTATTTTTTTCATATCCTGCCAAACCAATTTCTTGTCGTTCGGATTGCGCAGTAGATACGCAGGGTGGAAAGTGGGCATGAGCTTGATACCATTATACTCTTTGAAATGACCCCTTAAGGCACTTATCGTTACTTCGGTCCTAAGCAATGTCTGACTGGCGAATTTTCCTAGAGTACAGATTATTTTAGGTTCTATTATGTTTATCTGTTTCTTAAGGATATCCTCGCATTCTTCTATCTCATTTGGTTGTGGCGGGCGATTATTAGGAGGTCTGCACTTCAATATATTCGCTATATATACGTCGTTCCTGGTAAGTCCCATCGCCTCGATAATTTTTGTAAGAAGCTGCCCTGCCCTCCCTACAAAAGGAAGCCCCTGTAGATCTTCATCCTCTCCCGGCGCTTCACCTATGAACATAAGTTGAGCTTTCGGGTTGCCCGCTCCAAGCACTATGTTGTGGCGGGTCTTGTGAAGGCTGCAGCGCTTGCAGCTCGAGATCTCATCCTTCAAGGATTCGAGGTTACTACTATTGTAGGTCACCTTTAAAGGTGACCTACTGCTATTGGCAACAAAGAACTCGCTTATACCCGACACTTTGTCGAGCTCAATATACGCCTTAACAGAATCTATTACCTCTTTAAGGTCTCTATTTGTCGTATTCATAAGCAAGCTTGGCTACTTCATAAGCAGAATAAGGTTTCTTGATCAATTTAATAGCTTCCTTCATCTTATCAAGCTTTACGGGATCGGTTATGATACCTTCCAGCGCGGCCTTAAGATCGTCCAACTTATTCACTTTTATCGCCGCGTTATTTCTCACTAAGAAGGCACAGTTTCGGGTCTCCTGGCCAAGTATCGGAGATATTACTACTAGAGGTATCTCCTTAGCTAAGCTCTCGGATACTGTAATACCGCCCGATTTTGATATGAGGATGTCGGAGATATCCATATACTCGTAAACATTATCTATGAATCCCAAAACTTTCATATTTAGCTTATATTCATCCTTCAAGCTCTGTATCTTACGCACCAGATCCTCATTTTTACCGCAAACAACTACAGTCTGCAGTTCCTTAGGGATCTGTGATATCACCTTTACTATACCCTCGATAGGCCCCACTCCGAATCCGCCGCCTATAACGAGTATCGTAAATAGATCATCGCGCAATCCTGTCTCTTTGAATATCTTCGGTTTATCCATGGTCTTAGAGAATACCGGCTCTATGGGAATACCCATCACCCTTATCTTTGCAGGATCGACTCCGCGCTTTTCAAGGTCGCGGCGCGTATCTTCACTCGCCACAATATACGCATCGGTGCCTTCACATACCCACCACGCGTGGAGTCCGTAATCTGTAACTATCGTGATCAACTTTGATGATGTCAAATTCTTCTCTTTCAGGTCGGCGATCACTTCGCTGGCAAAGAAATGGGTGGAGATTATCACGTCCGGCTTCATATCCGCTATATACTTCACCAATTTTTTTGAATTAGCCCAGTTGTTTATCCTTCTTATATAGGATACGAATAGATCCACGAACGGAATGTCGGTCAGATAATACGATAACCCCCAGAATGTCGGAAGTTTATTAACCATTAGTAGATATGCCTGAAGATATGACCACTTGAAGAAGTCGTTGGTGTAGTCGAGGGCATCTATCATCGTCACCTCTACGCCGGGCAGTTTCATTTCTTCATATGCTTTCTTCACAGCCATGGACGCCTTCTTATGCCCTATCCCCGCCGTCGCATATACAATCAATATCTTCTTATTCATTATTTGAATAGCTCCTTATTCTCTTTGACCCATTCGGTGAGAAGCTTGACACCCTCATTAGGGTTCAGCCTGGGTTTCCAACCTAGCGCTTTCGACACCTTTGATATATCGGAGATGTAGACCTTCTGATCAGACGGCCTCCAATCTGAAAATCTATACTTCATCTTGAAGCCGGTCAATTTTTCCAATATATCTATAAATTCCAACAACGACATGGTGTTATCGGGCCCACCCCCGATATTGTAGACACCACTCTTTATATCGCTCTTATAAAATATATCGTAGGCTTCCACGAGATCGTCAACATACAATGCGTCCCGCACCTGCTTGCCATCTCCATATATGGTGATGGGCCGCTTCATTATATTGGAAATAACAAAATGCGCTACCCAACCCTGGTCTTCAAATCCGAACTGCCGCGTTCCGTAGATGCAACTCATCCTGAATATCGCTGTCCTCATGCCATATATGTGCGCATATTCCTGTGCATAGATATCACCCGTATATTTACTCGCACCATAGGGCGTATGGCCCGTAAGATCTATCGACATATCTTCGGTAACACCTTTTACACCATCGTAAATATATCTCTTCTCTTTTTCTATAAGTTTTATCTTGTCAACATTCTCACCAAAGACTTTATTTGTAGAGCAGTATACGAATGTGGCGTCTTTGCTTTTCTGTCTTAAGGCCTCCAGAACGTTGAGTGTTCCAAAAGCGTTTATGCTGAAATCTTCCATCGGCTCCTGGACAGATAACCCAACCCCCGGCTGACCTGCCGTATGAATACATAGATCGACGCCCTTACCTATAGCAGTTACGACGTCACGCTTATTTCTGATGTCACCTTTGACCCGCTTTATGTTCTTGTAAGTTTTAAGGTAATTCCAATTGTATTCTACGCTTCTCTTATCATAGCCGAATAGCTTGGATCTCATCAGGTTATCAAGGACTACGACATCGTCGCCTTTTTTGGCATATCTCTCAGCGGCATGGCTTCCAACCATTCCTGCTCCACCCGTAATAAGGACTCTCATCTATTTGTCTCCCCTGACTATATATTTAACGACCTCTAAAAGATTCTCGAATATATGATCCGGCTTCTCTGCCCAGGTACCGGCCATCTCTCTGGAACTTTTACCTGACAGGACAAGCACGGTTTTACAGCCTATTTTTTTACCAGCCAGAATATCTTTCTTATCATCACCCACAAAGTACGTCGTCTTCGGATCTACACCGTATTTTTTAGCGGCCATTTCAAGCATTCCAGGCTTCGGCTTTCTGCATTCGCAGTTATCTTCATCCTTGTGTATACAGTATAATACTTCCTCTACGGCGCCTCCGGCTTTTTCAATTTCTCTTACCATCCTTGAGCTCACGCGGCTCAATTCATCTTTTGTATATAAGCCCTTGTTAACCCCTCCCTGATTCGACGCCACTATTACCTTTATGCCCTTATCCTTCAATATCTTCAGCGCTTCAAGTGTGCCGGGTACAAAATGAAAATCCTTCCAATCCGTGACATAGTTGGTCTTGGTCCAACCGCCGGGATCTTTGTTGATCACTCCGTCTCTGTCTATAAATAAATATGAGATCATTTTCTTATTTCCAAGCCTCGCAATACATATTATCATTAAACGGCATACTGGAGATCTTTATTTTTTTAAACCCCACCTTTTTTAACAACAATTCCAAATTCGACGGGTCGAAATATATCGCGTGATCAGGCGGACGGAATCCTGTCCAGCCATATTTTTTTATCTTTCTATTCAAACAATCGTAGTTGACCGTCTTTAATAATAGAATACCGCCTTGCCTTAAAAACCCGTAACACTTTTTTATCGCCTGCAGCGGATCGTCCAGATGCTCGAGAAGCGATATCAAGGTCACGCCGTCATATTCTTCACTTTTAAACTCCGTATTAAGAAAATTACCGGTGATAACTTTTATCCCGGGCTTCTTCTCTGCTAGAGATGCCAAATAGTCTGATATCTCAATGCCCGTACAGTCAAATTTTTCTTTTGCCTTGCACATGAAACTGCCGTCACCGCAGCCTATATCCAGTATTTTGGATTTAGGCGCAAGATATTGGCTTAACTTATTATAAAATATAGCGCTCTTATCGCGTTTTGTCGCTTTACCGAACAGTCTCTTCAAACACCTGGAAAGCTTCTGTAAGGAATTCTTCTCTTTAACGTTACGCTCAATAACTTTTTCTTCAGAATAGCACTCTGCCCTATCCTCTCTTATAGGCATCGGATCGATATGGGCAAAACCGCAAGTATCGCATTCCTTGATAGTCCACCTATCTATCTTGTAGCGATCTATCCATATTTTGGATCCGCAAACCGGGCAGATGATCATATCTCTAGTTTTAGCTCCTTAAACATCAGGGCCAACCATAATACGGCTATAGGCACAAAATGAAGAAACAGCCGGGATCCTGAAGTGCTTAGATGCCAGCCAAACCCCTGAGGCGCTGACGACAACATGTACACCATAGAATATCCGGACAATACCAAAAGCATGGCCATGGTTACAGGAAAGAGCTCTTTTGAGAATATTCTTTTAAATCCTACAATAAAACCGGCGATAAAAAGTATCCATATGATATTCCACTTTTTCGGGCCAAAGAACTGTATCTGATATTCATAAAATATCGCGGGTATCCGTTTGAAACCTGTAATGATCTTTGAAGTCAAAGGGACATGTGCTCCCGCGAAATCGCTATTAACAGCAAACCCTATCGCCCGCCATCCTAACACATATGCGATAACCGCTAAGAAGGACACTAAAGCATAGACAGCTCCTATCAAACTAACGCGCTTTTCCTTTACCATGCATATGCTAACCACAGCCGCATTTATGAGTGTAAATAACAATCCCTCTGCTTTAGTCCATATCGCGAATACGGAAAAAATAAACGAGAGCGCTAGAACGGCTCTTCTTTTATCCTTCAGCCATAGATATAGATAAAAGAAGCTCGCCGAACAGTAAAAGGCAAATGGTATATCGGCGTATCCGTTAGTGGCAAAGTCCGTCACTTGAGGGATCGTCGCCAGCAAAAATGTAAAAAATAGAGCCGCTCTTCTATTCAAAGATCTTCTACAAATAGAATAAGCTATCGCTAAAAGCGCTACATAGTATAACGGGAAGATGATCTTTACCAAGTGATCGTTCAAAGAACCAAAGAACGTATAAAATTGCGCTTCGGCAAGCGGTATCAATAAGGGGTACTCTATATGCGGCACAAAATCAGCAAAGCTTTTGAAGAAATCCTTCGGTACCATCCTGCCCAGATAAAATATCTTTGACTTGAAAGCATACATCGCTATCGAGTCATATGACTCCATCGGCTTTATAAGCGTTCTGAAGAAGGCGTAAATAACCTCGAAGGATATAATGCCTACAAAAAACTTTTCAAGAAACGTCATTTTGGCGGCATCGCGAGGAGGATGTTGTAAAACCGATTTCCGATGAAGCCCGCCTGCCTGATGTCGATTCTCGCGCAGTCGGGCAGGCAATCCCAAAAATAACGCTGCTAGAATTAAAGGCAGGAACAATAGAACAGTAGATAGCGCGCTAAACTTAATCCCACATATAGACATGAGTGCCATCTGAATAGAGATAGTCGCTATTCCAATACCGTATGATAATGCGAGGGCCTCCCCAACAAAGAAAGGCCAAGCCCTAAAAAACAGGAGCTTCAGAACACTATAGCCTACCCCCAGAGTAAAAATGATCCAAAATAGTATCAGAAAAAGCGTCTCCAATTATTGCACCCTTCTTAAAATATATCTATCCAGGTCCAGTATCTTAAATATTTTGTAGCCTTCTCTTTTATAATCCTTAGTTCCATAAATCAGCAAAAATTCCGGTTCTTTCTTTTCAGTGTTGGGATATAAATAATATCGAACGCGCCTGTGTTCCAGTGAATCCTTCTCTATGCCTACGACTTCATAAGATGACGACTTTGGCATAGTTTGGTTACAGACCCTGATAAATTCGTACAACCTTGGGCCCGTAACATATGCCCTCTTCCCCTCAGCAGAAAGCTTCGAAAGGTTCGAATAATCCCTTATCAGATCTTTCTTAAATAATGGCCTGATCAGGAATATAGCCCAAATAATGACCCAGATAACCAATATTATTCTTACTGCAAATCTAGCCATTTTAATCCACAAATCTGTATTTTAATAGAGCCCATAGCGCTCCGAAACCGTGCGTCCAGTTTATCTTCTTTCCCTCAGCATAATTACGTCCATAATACGATATCGGCATCTCATATATTCTCAGATTCTTATTCTTCAAAATCTTCGCCGTAAGCTCCGGCTCAACCGAAAAATCATTAGAGCGTATATTTATTTTAGCTACCACTTCCTTCTTGAGCATCTTATAGCATGTTTCCATATCGCTAAGCGTTGTATTGTATAGAACATTTGTCAAAAAGGTAAGAAAATCATTGCCGACCCTGTGCCAGAACAGATGCACCCTCTGAGGCTTTCCACCCGATAATCTTGACCCATACACGACATCAGCCATGCCATCTGCTATGGGTTTAATCATATCGTTGAATTCGTTGGGATCATATTCAAGATCTGCGTCCTGTATTACCGCCACATCCTGTGATACATTCTTAAACCCTGTTCTTATAGCGGCACCTTTACCCATATTTTTATCATGGAAGAACAATATAACTCGTCCATCGAACTTCGTACTCTTCAGTAGCTCCCGAGTTCCATCGGATGAACTATCATCTACCACTATAAGCTCTTTCACTATATCGAGCTTCAAGACCTTATCTATTATCTTTAAGACCGTATTCTTTTCGTTATATACTGGCATTACAACTGAGAGTGTCGCGGACATTTTTCTCCAATCTTAAAGTAGGGCAGGTTTAAACCTGTCCTACTTTATTTTTTCGTTTTGTTTCATCTCCCAATATTTAACATATGTCATCCATTGATAATATCCGCCACCAAAGGCGGCCATGAATCCTATCAGTCCGTCTCTGAAGCCCTGTTCAACAACGTAATACCTGAGGAACCTTGACAAAAATTTCCTGAAAGCCTTTAAAGCGCCTACCTTGCGCCTCTCTTCAAACCACTTCTTGGCCTCTCCCGTAGTCTGCTTATTTAACGTCTGAAAGAATTCATGGAAATCTCTGTATGAATAATGGATAATATCGCCTTTTAAGAAACGTCCGCAGGTGCCATGATAAATGATCTTTGGATGTACACCCTTCTCTTCATAACTTACGATCCTTTTATCAAGCAGCCTGTCTTTACTGGCAGGATACCATCCCCCGTAATGCAACCATTTCTTTCCTAGATATGTCCTTATTGGTATGCAAAAGACCACGTGCTCTATAGGATTCTTAAATAACTGCTTTAGTTCCTCCTGAAGCTGCGGACTGACCCGCTCATCCGCGTCTAGACTCAATACCCAATTATTTCTTGCCAGGCTATAGGCATAATTTCTATGTTTGCCTTCAATATCCATACGTCTAGAGAATATCCTGTCTGTAAACTTTTTCGCAAGCTCCACGGTCCTGTCCGTGCTGCCATCATCTACGACGATTATCTCGTCCGCCCAAGATGCGCTCTTCAAGCAATCTTCTATGTTATGTTCTTCGTTCCTTGTTATGACCACAACCGATACGGGAACTTTCTCCATTTTTAACCCCTTTTAGTAAGATTGTACTTTTGCCTTGTGAATAAAGGATAACCTTTTCAAAACATTGGCAAGCCTATCATCTGTAACAAATATTTCACTGAACCTCTTCTTCTTGGTCAATACTTTCCATAAGGTCTTTAGGTAAAAGTATCTATCAAACACATTCGCTATTATATTGGAATGTTCCGGTAACGCAAGCCGTTTATTTGAAAATAACCAAACCCACAGGCCAAGCCTGGCTTGCGGCATAATATCTTTTTCCAGGGTTTTTATCATATTGTCATCAAACGAAGAGATTATATACGCTATCCACTTGCGTCTTCCCCACCTGAATTCATATATCTGCCTGTTCCGCTCGAAGTTCTCATCAAAAGAAGCTCCCCTAAGAAATGAGCTTCCCTCATCATGATAGACATACGCGCGGTGAGCCCTGGCGCATATATAGCCTTCCTTTATCACCCTGCGGGAATAGTCGGTATCTTCAAAGTTCCCCATGCCGTAAATTTCATCGAAGACGCCTATTTTATCTATTACCTCTTTCTTTATAAGCATGCAGAAGCCTATAGCGGAACCTATTTCGGTAGATGATACGCTTCCTTTTTTAAGTCTTTCAGCATAAGCTTCTACAGATTCTTTGCCTTCGGGTTTCTGGCCCAGAGTATTGCTTGACGGATTGATCAATCCTATCAGGGAAGAACTCTCCGCGACCTTGACCATTTCACTCAACCATCCTCGTGTCACGATCGTATCGTTATTGATGAGGCACACATAAGGAGCCTCCGAAAGCCTCATCCCCTGATTAACGGCTTTTATAAATCCAAGGTTAGTCTCGTTCCTGATCAATAAAACTTTTTGGCCTTCTTTATCTTTAAGCTGTTCGAGATACTTCTTCGTTTCTTCATTACTAGCATTATCAATTAAGACGAGCCTATAATCGACATCCGTATTTTTTATTATCGAATCAACACAGCTCTTCGTAAGCTCGAGATTGTTCCATACCGCTATGACTATGTCGCACATCATAATATATTCTTCACTTTTTCAAATACTTCATCAACTGTTATGCCATCCAAACATTTCCTATTATTCGAGCAACCCGTAAATCTAAAATCTTTGTAACACGGCCTGCAAGACAGGTCTTTTTTCATAACAATATGTTTCTCATTTGGTGAATAAGGCCCATACACTTTTTCATCAACCGGGCCGAATAGAGATACTGTCTTAACACCCAAGGCCACCGCCATATGCATTGGTCCGCCATCATTGCATACCAAAAGTTTCAGCTCACCTATAATAGCAGCGAGTTCCTTTAGATCTAATTTGCCTACAAGATTTATAATTGGAAAAATATGGACTGCCCCCGACTTGTCCGCCGAAGCCTTGGCAAAGGCGGAAGGGGACTGTCCCATTTTTCCAGAGACAATATCCGCAATCGGTTTCTCCTCAGCGCTCCCCAGCAAAACCACTTTAGCATTCAGATCTTTTTCTAGTCTTTCTGCCAATTCTCCAAACTTCTTCGCCGCCCACTGCTTATATATTGCGTCCTTCCCCCAGCTCGCGCCACCTCCCGGCGCCACCCCTATCAAAAGATCTGTTACCACAACATCGTATTCTTCTAATATGCTGCGAGCTTTGATACGGCTCTCTTCGCTTACTTCGAGGCTGTAGGGCACCCTTAAGGGTGCCCTACAATCAGAATCTATAAACTTTAACAGATCTAGATTGTGCTCAACAACATGCTTGCCTGAATACTCGGTCAACCTAACTTTATCTGTTAAAAACCTGCCCCTGCCTTTATAATCAAACCCTATGCGCTTTTTTATTCCGGCAAGCTTTGACCATAATCCGTATCGGCTATCCAATGAAAAATCAAAAGCTATATCGAATCTCTCTCCCCTTATATCATTTATCAACTTGATCAGCGCCGTTAACCTCTTCAGAGGATAATTTATATAGATCCTCTTTAGATCCCCTCTTGATAGAGCAAATACTTTATCTATTTTCTGGTTATTTATTAAGAGCTCTCCCACCCTTTCGTTAGACCAGTATCCTATAAAGCTGTCAGGATGACGATCCTTTATAGCTTTGATCACAGGAGTTGTAAAAAGCGCATCCCCTATACCGAACGGGTTGATAATGAGATACTTTTTCATCTTTTAATCTTATCCAAAACCTCATCAACGCTTATATCGAGAAGGCTCTTATTCTCAATAACAACATTACCCTCGCCACACGGCCCCCACCTTTTGGGCCCTTTGCCAGGCATATCATTCCTGAATAGAGCGATCACGGGAGTCTTTACGGAGCAAGCTATGTGAATCGGTCCACTATCTCCCGAGACAAGCAGTTTCGACTTCTTCAATATGGACGACAGCTCAACTAACGTTGTCTTGCCCGTTAAGTTCTTTATACGATTATCGAGACCATTGAAGGCTGCGCTTCTTTGTAGCTCTCCCGGTCCGCCAACTATTAAAACGTCAGAATCCGTCTCCTTGACTATCCTTAACGCAAGCTCACAAAAACGTTCTTCCGGCCATTGCTTCACAGCGTCACTAGTCCATGGATGTATCACAATAATATTTTCCGCTTTAACATTATCGTCTATATTTAAGACAAGGCGCTTATCCTTTGTTTCTGCGCCAATAACTTTAACCAGATCGAGATTATATTCCACCTCGTGTTTCTGACTTAAGTGTTTTAAATCTTCCATGCGCTTGGTTAGCAAAAAATCCCATTTATGCGCATAGCCTACTCGCACAGGAATACCCGCTAAATAAGCGGCTATATTCGTATCTTTGTACGGATTCATAATGACTGCAATATCAATGCCCTTCTTTTTAAGAACAAATCCAAATTTTATTATCTCAAGAAATGAATGTTTGCCATTTTTCCATTCTATGACCTCATCGGCATACTGCACTTTTCCTGCGAGCTCTTTTACATATGGATCTACCGCTAAAATCACCTTCGATTCCTTAAAAGTCTCTTTTACTGCTCTGATAGCAGGGATATTGAGCAGGAATTCGCCGAACCTGTCGTTACGTACAATGAGTATGTTTTTTCGGTTCTTTGTCCTCTCCCAGACTTTGGCCCACTTAAGAAAATGGACATATGATGAGAGAATAGCGAATATAAACCCATAGATGCCTTCTTTATAGCCCTTCTTATTAAAATAGATCTTCCTGAATAGCTTGGCGGGCCTTACTTTAAGATTGTATTTGATCTTCTTTATGGTCAGATCCTTCTCTTGATCTATAATATCCGCGGCCTGTAGATCGGTATATCGATTCTGGCGCTCTATAAACTCTGAAATGCTATCAAAGGGTATATGCAGCATATCGGCGTCTATTAGCCCTACATCGCCATTGACAACCATCTTCTCGTGGACCCTTCCTTCGTAGCGAGCCATGCCTTTCTTGAAAAGATGCTGGGACCAGTGATACCATCCGCCATAGGTGAACTCATGGCCTAAAAATACATTCTTTCTTCTGAACTTAAACGCTGAATATTTTGTTCCCGGCAGGATCTCATCACACTTCTTCTTAAAATTTTCGGTAACTATCTCATCACTATCCAATTGCAGCACCCAATCGCTCGACGCTTTATCTGTGCCGAAGTTTCTTTCTTGGGCAAACGACCCTGAAAATGGATGTATATATACCTTCGCGTCATATCGCTTTGCTATTTCGGAGGTCTTATCAGTACTTCCTCCATCTACCAACAATATCTCATCAGCCCAGCCTTTGAGTGAAGAGAGGCACTTCTCTATCTTCTTTTCAGAATTTTTGGATAGTATAACAGCAGAGATAGAATAATTTTTTGTCATGCGGCTTCTTTTTCGAGAAATTTATTTAAAGAGACTAGATAAGCCGTCATCACCCAGAAGAGCGTTGTGAGCACCAGAGAAAAGAGATTTGTATCCAGCCCGGACTGTACCAAGAACGCTATGTATCCTGCCACTAGGCCTAAAAGCATAAAACCCTCAAGGCCTTTCTGCAGCTTCTTTCTCATATTTCGCAACGTTACTCCTAAAACAGTGAAAATTATTGACAGGAATGCCAAAAGACCGAAGATGCCTATCTCCGACCACATCTGAAGATAGGAGTTATGAGAATACATAATGCCCCAATATTCCGATGGTTTATATTGAGGAAAATATCGGGAAAAAGTATTGATGCCAAAACCAAAAAATGGGTGGACCTTGACCATATTCCAGGTGCCCTTCCACAACTGCACCCTCTCCCACACCGTATTCTGTTCTGACGTAAACAAGCTCTTCATACGGTCAAATCCGTGCGGAGAAAACATAATAAAAACTATCACCACCAAAGGTACTATCATTGATATTTTCTTTTTGTAAAAAAAGAAGTATACCAGTATACCTAGAAGCATTCCTATCCATGCTCCGCGCGAAGACGTTTTAAACAAACAGTAGCAACCTATCAGGCAGTTCATCGCAAGAAAAATCCTCTGGCCCTTATTTAACTTTGAGCTGAAAAAGCAGAGCGTCAAAGATAGAATAAAAATGATATAGGCCCCGAAATCATTCGGATGTATAAACGAAGCTTGTATTCTACGCAAATAATCATCTTTTATAATATCTCTATGCCTTAATATATCAAAGCCGTATATCGACTGAAATATCCCGTTTAGAAATGTAATGAAAGCTACGATCATCAATACCCAAAAAGTTCTTTTTAGGCGTTTTGCATCCGATTTAAAGAAATCTATAAGAGCGAAATACAGAAACGCGAACTTCACAATGCGAATGAATCCCCTTATGCTCTCACTGAAATATTCGCTTCTCAAAAATGTGATAAACACTATCCCGCACAGTATATAAAGCGATATATTTATGGGGGTCGCTGGAAGCTTAAGTTCTTTCTGGAAGGCTTTTTTAATTATAAAAAAGACAATAATAGATATAGCGAATATCTCGGTAGCAGAATTAGAAAAAGTGATCCCGAATATAAGGAGATATAATGAGGCTTCGATCAAGATATTTAATATATTAATAGGCATTTTTCAGCGCGAATAGCGACATCAGGATCACTTTCAGGTCGAACCATATCGACCAGTTTTCAGCGTAATAGAGATCGTACTTTACGCGCTCTTCTATTGGCGTGCCTTGCCTTAAGCCATTAACCTGTGCCCACCCCGTCATACCGGCCCTTATGTGGTGACGGCTCATATAGCGCGGTATCCCGTCCTTAAACTGATCCACAAAATATGGCCTCTCAGGCCTTGGACCCACCAGGCTCATATCTCCTTTAAGAACATTAAATAGCTGAGGAAGCTCGTCTACATTATAAGCTCTTAAAAATTTTCCAATCCTCGTACAGCGCTCATCGTCCTCCTGAGTAAATACAGGCCCGGTCTTGGCCTCCGCATCGGGGCGCATCGTTCTGAACTTATAGACTTTAAATACTCTTCCACCTTCAGTAATCCTCTCCTGGGAGAATATGACTCTTCCCCTGGAATCCATTTTTACTATCAAAGCCACCATGGCAAGTAGAGGCGAAAGAGCGATTATCCCAAATAACGATCCAAAGAAATCTACGCCTCTCTTTAAGAATCTGTTATAGGCATGATTTAACGGCGACTCCTTTATCCTTATGAGATTCAGGCCGTCAATACTTTCGATCTCAAATTGCTGTATCAGAACATCAAATAGGTCTGCCACTATCTTAAAAGAGACCATCCTCTTCTCGGCCTCAAGTATCATAGCCACTACCTTCTTTTTAGGTATCTCAATATCGGATAATATCACTTCATCGGGACCTATATCTTTTAGGATCTGCTCAAAATTTTCTATTGACCCGAGGTGCTTTGCGTCTATGGGATAATCCTGCGACGCCTTTCTTGTAGCTACTATGCCTACTATGTCGCCATAACGCTTAAAATAGCGTTCGTGTGACTTTATCATATCCATGCTTTCCGGCTTGCCTATAATGATTATCTTCTTCCTTGTCTTGGGCAAAATTCTTTTTTTGTAAAATACGCTTAAGATATATCTTGAAAAAGTGATCAAGACAATAAGATTTACCCATGTAATAAATATGAGCGAACGCGAATACGCTCTTTCCCTGTAAAAGAATGTTCCCGCAAGCACAAATAGCATTGTTACGCCCACGCTCTTAAATATCGAAAACCCATGATCTATGAATTTCTTAGTGGGATCTGGTCTATACAGATTTTGGGTGTTCATTACAAGCACCAGAAGCAGCATTATCCATAATACCGGCAGAAAATAATTCTCTATGGAAGGGGTTCCCAATGGCGTGGGAAAGAATCTGGAATGAAAACGTATTTCATATGAAAGAAAGAGAGCTAAAAATATCGCTATGACATCCCCAAGCATAAGGAGGCTTGAGAAGAAGACATTCAATCTCTTTTTATTAAGTATCGCTATCATATAATCACCTTATGCCTACCTGTGTCATGCCCGCGAAAGCGGGCATCCACTGCCCATTTTTTCCTTAACAAAGCTCTTTATATTACTCACGAACTTATCTTCAGAGAACCTCTCGGCATTCCTTCTGCAATCAGCGGGATTGAATTCATCTTCTCTTCTTTCAAACTCATTTATGGCTTCCGTGAGAGCCTCAGGCGTCTGCTCTGAATACAGTATACCTGTTGTCGGCAATACTGTTTCAGAGGTACCGCCCTTACCATAGGCTATTACAGGGATCCCCATAGCCTGAGCCTCTACGGGTGCAATTCCAAAATCCTCAAATGCCGCATAGAGAAAAGCTTTTGCACCGCTACAAACCTTGACAACTTCATCATGATCGACCCAGCCCATAAATTTGATATTAGCCGATCTATTTTTGGACTCCCATTCTTTTCTCACATTACCATCGCCAACGATTACCAACTTTTTATCCGGCATCTTGTTAAATGCCTCTACCATGATATCTATCCTCTTATACGGCACTAACGCAGAAACGCATATATAGTAATCGCCTTTTTTACGCGCCGGATCAAATACGAACTTATCTATTTCAACGGGCGGGTATATTACTGTAGAATCACGATCATATACATCATGGATCCTCTCTTTTATGGTGTTAGATATAGCTATGAATTCATCCACTCTCGGAAGCGTCGCTATGTCCCATCTCTTCAGATACTCGCCGGTCAATCGTACGAGCGACTTCTTCCATGGGGGGTAACTGCCAAAATATTGATCAAAGAATACCCACATATATCTCATGGGTGTATAGCAATAGCAGAAATGCTTGGCGCCTTTCGCACTTCTCACACCTTTAGCTACGCAGTGGGAAGAGCTTAGCACAAGATCGAAGCCTTTAAGATCGAAGTTTTCTATCGCGAGCGGGAAGAGAGGTAAATAATTTCTGTATTTGGTTTTAGCGCCGGGAAGATTCTGCAAAAAAGATGTGTGAATAGGTCTCTCTTCAAGAATATGGTCTACAGAGCCCTTGTCATGGATGAGTGTAAATAGTTCGGCTTGAGGGAATATCTTACAGAAGACATTGAGGATCCTTTCGCCTCCCCGCATCCCCAGAAGCCAATCGTGGACTATCGCTACCCTCATTACCTATCTTTCTGTAGAGATCTATCGTATTATGAGCGGTTTTGTGCCAGTCAAACCTATCGGTATTCTTAAGGCCTATTAGCACCAGAGACTCCCTTGCGGCCTTATTGGAGAGTATATTATACAGATTATCGCATATCTGGTCAATATAAGAAGCTTTTGCGGCTGCTATGCCGTCACCACCTATCTCTCTATGAACAGCTATATCGCTGCATACCACAGGCAAACCGCACTTCTGAGCCTCAAGAATAGTTAGTCCAAAACCCTCGTAAAGGGATAGATTAAGCAGGCAGGATGCCAGATTATAGATCGCGGCAAGCTCCTTATCGCTTTCTATCTCTCCCAAATAGATAACACCATCTTTTTTTATGTCAATAGCCTGGCTCAATCTACCCACCATAACAAGCCGAGCTTCGGGCATCCTTTTCTTAAATTGACTAAAGGAATCCAGAATAGCACCTATATTCTTATGTCTCCTTATGCTCCCAACATACAAAAGAAACTTCTCCGGTACTTTGTATTTTTCTTTTATACTCTTCAAATATGCCAAATCGGTCATCTTCGTAAAAACCTCATCAACCCCTTCATAAATAACATGCAGCTTCGTTGGTGCGTTGTCATTCCCGCGAAAGCGGGAATCCATAAAACTCTTCTCTATCTCATACTTCGTCGCCTGCGAAACACATATCACCGCTTTCGCGGTCTTCAATATCCTCTTCACCATGAACTTCATGTAAAACGGAGCCATATGTCCACTCGCTCCTTCAGGATACACAATATGTATGATGTCATGCACCGTGGCCACAAGATTAAATTTAGCTAATACGGGAATATTATAATGGGGAATGTGCAGAATGTTGTTTCCTACTATTTTCTTAATTTTAAAATATCCGACCTGTTCCTGAATCGAGTAGATCGGATAATTGAAATCTATCACATTCTTTTCGATACCCAATAATTTCTTTATTCTATCCCTGTTTCCTAGAAGGTATAGATCAACTGACCGGTCTTCAGCCATAAACGGCAACAGACATCTGATATATCTTCCTATCCCCGGATGATCTATCATCCTCGCATCAAAATAGACCTTCACGTGATCTCCCTAAACTTCTCAAGCACTTCTTCTACGGTTATTTGATCCATACATTCATGCTTCTCTTTCGGGCAAACTTTCTTCTCGCATGGCTTGCATGCGGTATCTCTGTAGACAAATCTCACATTGCTATTATTAGGTATCCATAGCTGCGGCATATTCGTGCCTGAGCATATGATTACCGACGCCACATTCAACGCCGCCGCAATATTGGCCGGACCGGAGTCAAGTCCTATGAATGACCCCGCAGCCTTTATCAAATGTGCTAATTGCGGCAAACTGATTTTGCCTCTCAGGTCTACAACATTTTCGAATACTCCACTATCATCTTTAGAGCCAACTAATAAAATGCTATAACCATTATCTTTTAACCTATTGATAAGTTTTTGAAAATTACCGATAGACCATTCTTTCGCTTTTGCCCCCGCAAACGGATGGATAACAACCGCGTTATCTGCCGGAATACTTACCGTGTCTTTTTCGCTAAAATATACCTCAAGCGATCTGTCGGAAACCTGAATATCCAATGCTGCCAATAGGCCCAAATTCCTGTCTATTATATGCTTAGATCCATCGTACGCGCATACTTTATTCAGTAAGAATCCTCCGCCGGTAATGCCATACCCCACGCGATACTTTACTCCTCCAAGCCACATTATCAATATCGAGAGAAGATCGCCCCGCGGATCAATACCCAAGTCAAATCCGATATTCTTCACATCTTTCATTATGCGGCGCAATCCGCCCAGGCTTGACGATTCACCGTTTCTGGCAAGGTGAAAAGGTGAGAAAGTTATCACTTTGTCTATGTTGGGATTTCGATAGGCGAGATCCTTGGAAACTGAATTAACTAGAGCCGTGATCTTGGCTCCAGGAAACCTGTCTTTTATATTTTTGAAAAGCGGCGTTGTGCATACAAAATCACCTATATGGTCTAGCCTTACAACCAGGATGTTTTTGGGATTTAAGGGAGGTTGTTTTACAAAGAATTTTATAGGAAAAAACAGGATGCAGCCTAAGATATCAAAAATTGACATGAATATTTTATAGCCCAATTTCTTAAAAACATATTTCATATAAATTTAAATCTATAATTGGTTAACCTGCTATCACCGTTAGTGGCCCATATCTTATTTATAAAAAGTAATATCTTAAAAACACCTATTTTCTTTGACAGGATTATCTTTTCATTGTACCTATCCTGCGTATTGATTATAGATCTTGCTATCCCCCGACAGAGTATACTTGTATCGAGAAGCTCATTTTCCCCGAACATGGTAGGGCAAAATACCTTGACGCGTATACCGCTTTCATTGTAATCCGCATGGAGCCCTTTTGTATAACCAACCAACCCAAACTTTGTCATGCTATATATGGAAGTCTTTTTGTCAACACGTACTCCGTATATAGACGATATGTTAATTATGGTGCCTTTCTTTTTCTCTACCATTGAAGGCAACGCCATCTTACAGGCAAGATAGACGGCCTTTATATTCAAATCTATCATTTCAGCGCACTTAGCTTCATCTATGTCTTTGGCATATTCAAAATAAGCTACAGCTGCATTATTTATCAGGGCATCTATGCCGCCATGCTTCGCGAGGATTTCCGAAAATGCTTTATTTATTGAATCTGAGTTTCTCAGATCTGCCTCATACGACTCTGCAGCACCGCCTCTTTGCCTTATCTCGGAAACGACATCATCATTAAGCTCTTTGCCTCTTGCGATAACAGAAATAAAAAAATCGTTCTTTGCAAGTTCCAGCGCCAACTCTCTGCCTAGCCCTCTATTGCCGCCAGTTATCACAGCTATCTTTTTTTTGGCGTCTTTCATGACATAGCCTCATAAGCTTCCGAAATTTTGTTTATATAATTATCCCATAAAAAATTCTTTTTAAAATATTCTCGAGCGAAATCACCCGCAGGCTCTGAGTTATGTACGCCCAAAATAACTTTTCTTATATCGCTTAAGGAATTGGGATTAAAATATGAAGCATAATCTCTATAATACTCTTTTGTGCTTCCTATCTCTGTCATCGCTATCCTTTTGCAACCTGCAAGAATAGCTTCCATTGCGGCAATCCCGGGATATTCAAATTTGCTTGGGACCACAAATGTTCTGCATGCGGCATAGCACGATGCCAACATATCGCTGTTCTGATCCAGATATTCTATAAAAAGCGTTCCATGCGGCGCCTCTTTTTTGCAAAGTCCATGATAACTCTCCATGCCATTATCCGGCTTACCGACAAATACCATCGGTATGCCGCTGTCACGCATAGCTCTTATCAAATTCAGCTGATTCTTTTGTTTTTTATCAAATCTCGCTACGCAAAGGATATAATCTTTGATCTTATAGCTTTCTATAAACGGTTTGGGGTCGGCTTTCAGAAAACTTTTATCGGCACCGTAATGAACCACCTTTATCTTGTCAGGTTTTATTCGCAGCGAAGAAGCTATCTGTTTTTTTTCTACCTCAGAACCTGCCAGTATTAAGTCCGCAAAAACCGCGTTCCTTCTCATCAACACAGGAGGTGTTTTTACTATAGGCATTGCAAAGCATATAGCATGGTATATATTTCTCAATAGGCCGCTTATTCCGTTCATACACGGGAATATGGGTGTAATAACAAGTTTTTTACCCTTCGCCTTAACTGTCCTTAAAAACTCATAGTTGAAATAGCCGATCCCAAAAAAATGAACTATATCAAAATCTTCCACTTTATCATGCCACGAATCGAAAAGTTTATACTCAACGCCTTCTTTTTTAAGGTACTCAGCGGTCTTATCAAGCAGTACTTCGCCGCCGCCATAATACTGGTAAGCGTGAGAGGGCGAAGCAATGCACACTTTGATTTTCTTCATATCCGATTATCCTTTATCTCCCTAAAAACAGTTATCTCGCTCCTCACATACCCTTTATATGCTATTTTTTTACGCTTATCCAGAGCCTTCGGGAGCATGGGAAGAGCATTCAAGAAGCCTCTTACAAGTTCAAACCTACCCGTTATAACCGCATACAAAATACGCGGAACTAAAAAAAGTACGTGCTCTGACATATAACGGAAAGATCTGATATTCTTCCACATGAATAAAAACGTGTTCCGATGCGCAATCTCATCTATCTTTTTTTCTTCGAATACTTTTTTAAAACTCTCTCTGCCCTTATGATAAACTACACTCTGAGGCTGATAATAACATCTGAAGCCTTTTCTGTAGGCACTGAAACATAGATCGGCATCTTCCATGATGCCGGGGAGATAGAGATCGTCAAACCCGCCTAAAGAAACAAATCTTTCTCTATTGAACGCGCCATTTGCCGCATGTGATATAATGGCGTTCTCATCTATCTCTTTTTCATATCCAGGATATCTGGAGACAGACCAGAACATACCATATTTGATCATCGTCCTGCCTTTGCCGTTTTCGCATTTCTTACCGTCAAAAGACATAATTTTAGGTACGGCCAGGAAAGCGTCTTCATATTTATTAAATACCTCAACTAACGGGTTTACAAAATCAGGGTGAACTTTCATATCGCTGTTTAATAGTATCGCGATATCATCCCGGGTGCGTTTCAACAGATCATTAAAAGCGCACAAGACCCTGTTATCCATTCTTTTATCTATGATCACCTCTTTATAATTTTTTTCCAGGAAACTCACGCTATCGTCCGCACTGCAATTATCGATAACTGTTACCGAACAGCTATGTTTTGAATTTTTTGCCGCCATTACGACCGATGGAAGACATTCCTGTAACAATGCTCTGCCATTGTAGTTAAGCACGACTATATTTACTTTAATATCAGACTTTTCGCGCATATAATAGGATGCTCGCCCTTCTTTTCCTGTAAAAGAATTCGAACATTTTTATTATTTTCTTCGCAAATGCCTTCATATAATTTATAAGGCTGGGCTTGTCGACTATTACAATGTCCTCTAATTCAAGCCTGAAATCGATCACTTCAAAACCATGCTTGGCAAGGATCCTTTTTAGCGCATCTACTGAAAATAGATATTTATGATGTTCGAATTTCGGGCCTACTTTGGCAAAATAATCCCCGAAGACATCATTTACGAGCTTGTTTATCTTCAGGAAGGCGCATTCCGCGTTTGGCGTCCTTATAGCCAGAATACCGTCTTTTTTTATTATCCTGCCCGCCTCCTCCAGGAATTTTCCCGGGTCGGCAACGTGCTCTATTACATCCCATGCCGTCACAACATCAAAAGATCCGCTTTCCATCTTGGCGGCCGCAAGCGTTCCCATAAAGATATTAAGTCCGTATTTACTTCTGGCGTATTCAACCGCATTTTTTGAAACATCTATACCAGATACGCTCCAGCCGGTTTTAAGCGCCTCGTTCAAAAATATCCCGAAAGCGCAGCCTATATCCAGCAACTTACCCGGAGGAGGTTTTATTGCGTTTATCGTGTTTATATCCCGCCGGAATTGTTTCTGCCTGAACTTAAGGAAATGTTTTTCATAAATATCGAAGAACTCATCGTTATAAAGAAGATTAAGCTCTTCTTCCTTCAGCGCGATATCCTGGTACATTAATCCGCATAGAAGGCATTGATTTACGCGCACATTATTTTGGCCGGTGTCCCGCCACTGAAACACAGTCTTGAAGCCGCTATTACCACAGCATATGCATTTATCCATCTTTTTGGCATAATTCCCATAGTTTTATGTGTTTCAAAAATATATAAAAAGCCGATAATGAATAAAACAAAAATCCCTCTGCCCCATCCATAAAGCCTCTCTGGAATATATACTGATAGATGAATTTCCCTGCGGGATTTATTATTATCTGCGAAACGGAGAATTTCACACCCTCTTCTCTCATACGCCTTGCTTCTTTATCAGTGTAGGAATTAAGTTTTCTGCAATATTCGGAAAGAGTATTTGTTGAAAAATGCTCCATACTATTTTTTAGAACGCCTATATTTACCCTGACGATTGGCGGTTCATGGATCTTGTGAGAAAGTTCCGTTCTGCTCTTTCTGAAAAAGCGGAGTTGTTTATCGTCTTTATGTCCGCCATATCCCATCTGCCTGCCAAAAATGTAATTGACTCTCGGAATAAAATATCCGTCATATTTAATATCGTCGGAGGATACGACAAGTTTTATCTCATCAACAAGTTTTTCGGGGATCCTCTCATCCGCATCTATGCACAAGATCCAGTCAAAGCTTGCCTTTTCCAACGCAGTTATCCTATCCGGCTCACAATAACCTTTAGGATCGACCACATATATCTTATCCGTGAACTCCCTTGCTATACTTACGGTATTGTCCTGGGACGATTGATCGACCAGGACTATCTCATCAGCCCATCTCACGGTGTTGAGGCATGGCCTGATGTTCTTCTCCTCATTTCTGGTGACTATTATAACGGATACTTTGTTCATATCTTAAAGAGTAAGTATTTTACGCCGTTTGCGTTTGCCGATGCAGGGCGTTCTTCATACAACAATTTTAAATGCTCGTTTCTGAACTTACTGTCCTGCATCAACGATGTCAGCCTGTTACCGCCCTGCCTTGGCTCATCCCCGAACTCTGCATAAAGAATATGCGTAAAGCCCTGCGATTTAAAAAAATCCATGACCGCCTCTGGGCTTCCGTAAATATCTTCATACTTCATATATATCCAAAAATATATCTCCCTCTTATTATCCTTATCTATAAAAAAGGTATGGCCTTCGTTTACAACCAATATCTTTGCGGCATTTGATATATTATTATTTATATACTCCGAAATATCGTAAGACCTTTCGTTCCTGGATAGGTAGCTCCCCTTGCTGTCAAACCCCAAGACAACTTTTGCCCCCTGAAAATTATGATACAAGCATAGCGCCAGCGAGAAGAGAAGGCATGTCATCGCACCCATCCATAGGACTTTTTTAAATATTCCGGTTTTGCCTTGGACATTCACTAAAACATACGCAACAATAATGCTCAAAAAGGCTGCCACAGGCAAGAGAAACCTAAGATTTTGATAAGTAAAAAACCAAGCGACAAGGTATATGAATGAAAATGCTAAAATGCGCTTAATATTACGATCGACGCGTTTTATCAATAACAGCGCTGGCATAAAAGCTAAAAACACGGGCCCAAGCTGTTCCCCGCCAAATCTGTCGGGATGTATCGTTATCTGCCAGGGTAATACTATAAAACTCTTCAGGCTTGTACCTATGCCATAGGCGCTGCGGATCACCTTCTCCGATAGAAGCTCTAAGACGTTGACACTAATAGAGGATGTGCCGAATATCTTATAAAAAAATGGAAAGAATGGATTGCCCGTTGCAATATACTGGCGAAGATACCAAACAAAAGATGTTAAGGATGCGGCAATAAAAAATACAATGGTTCCTTTCAGCGAAACAAGCCTTTCTCTCTTTCTCTTTTTAAATATAGCGAACGCCAAATAACATGATAAAATAGCTGGGACTATGGCAATAAAAAATTTGACAGAAATCGCAAACCCGCACATTGCCCCTGAAAGGGCAAGCCATCTCTTTTCCGGGTTGTTCATCCATACCAAAAAAGCATAAACTGCAGCTAAAGTATAAAAGACCATGCCAAGATCGACATAAGTCTCTTTGGCTTCCATAAATATTCCGGGTGTCAAGATGAACAAGGCCGCCGCAAACAATCCGGTCCGGTGAGAAAACAGTCTTTTCGATAAAGCATATACACCTACCGCAGAAAAAGCGGCCAACGAAAAATGAAAAAGGCCTGCCATTGGCAGCAGTCTCAGTAGTATGGCTAATGTAAAATACATCTCTACAAGATAGGGCCACAATGCATTTGTACTGTTATTAGGGATCTGCCCTATAGAATGCGTGGAAACGAAATACTTTGCGTCGGTAAGATGATAGGACATGGAATCGTTGCTGTATGAAGGCGCAAGAGCGCCCAGTAACATTATTAAGGCCGCCAGCGCTATGAATACCTTAAGCACGCCCTCTATAGCTGAATTTGTGTTTTTAAGGGAAGTACCCCCTTTCAAGATCCACTCAAAAGAGTCTTTGATCTCAGGCAGTACCACTAAAGAAATTATCGTAAAGATAACGACAGCCAACCACCTATAGAGAACGCCGGCCATACCCAGAAAAAGCACTATATAGGCTATCGCCGCAAAACCTATCCCAAATGCGAATACAAAACTTTCCTCAGCGCTATGAAAATTGATACCAAATACACGCAGAAGCTTCCTGCCTATGGCGCAGGCAAGCAGCATAAATAATATAAAAACTGAAAGACTAATGATGTATTCCATATTTAGTAGTTTAAGTTTTATAGCTTAGGTCAAAAACAACGTACCCCAAGGACCTGCATTCCATCTTATTTTTGAAACTCCTCAGAGCCGGCAAATTGGACCTGCCCAGGAGAGTCCAAATAAAACGATCTAAAGATGGGCTGACTGGCTGAGCATATTGCCTCTCCTGCTCATCCACCACTTTATAGTGTTTGAACATATACTCTTTAAATCTCCTATTACGATCAAGTTCGTCTAAATTACCACAGACAAAATACTTTGCCCCCTCTCTTCTTCTGTCCTCTAACACGTTAACCGCATCTATTGCAGGGTCATCCAGATACAGCGACCAACCCTTACGATCACAGTAGAACAGGAGCATTGCGTCGGGCCCGA
>Ga0268280_1000435_pt1 | contig 36249 bp, 35 predicted proteins | sample saktaG_9_FD_190139 | JGI IMG/M metagenome (GOLD analysis project Ga0268280, IMG submission 190139) | Saline water microbial communities from Sakinaw Lake, British Columbia, Canada - sak_2011_5_24_40m | ecosystem: Environmental > Aquatic > Non-marine Saline and Alkaline > Saline ...
TCAAATTGATGCGGATTCATTAGTTATTTTAACCGCTGTAGATCAAATCAAGTTAAATTATAAAACTCCACAAGAAATTAGCATTAGCGACATTTCCGTTCAAGATTTGAACGTACATATCAAAGAGGGACATTTCTTAAAAGGAAGTATGCTTCCAAAAGTTCAAGCTGCGATTTCCTTTGTTGAAAAAAAATCAGGCAGAACTGCTATCATTGCATCTTTGGAAGAAGCTAAAGCTGCAATTGAAGGGCATGCCGGAACTTTGATTCATCAATAGGAGGAAAATATGAGAAACGAAAAAATCAGAGTTGCTATTTGGGGTTTTGGAGCTATGGGTTCCGGAATGGCTCGCATGATTCTAAACAAAGAAGGGTTTGAAATTGTCGGCGTCTGTGACCAATATGAAAAAATAGTTGGTAAAAGTATTTTCGAACTATTGCACGTGAAAGCAACACAGCCAGAAGTAACAATTACAAGTGATATCGATGGTCTTTTGGAACAAGAAAAGCCTGAATTGGTTCTTCTTGCGACCGATTCATTTACGGCTGCTGCATTTCCAAAAATCAAACGATTGATTGAGCATCGCTGTAATGTCATATCAACCGCAGAGGAGATGGCATTTCCTTATGCCAGCGAACCAGAATTGTCAAAAGAAATGAACCGTTTAGCGAAAGAGTTTGGTGTAACGGTCCTCGGAACCGGGGTCAATCCTGGAATGATGATGGATTTACTAGCCATCAATTTGACTGGAATTATGAGCGATGTTCAAGCGTTTCAGATTTCAAGAGTCAATAGCCTTTCTCCTTTCGGAAAAACGGTTATGGAAGAACAAGGTGTCGGCTTCACCGTATCTGATTTTAAAGAAAAAATGGATAAACATGAAATTGCTGGTCATGTTGGCTTTAAAGAGTCTACACACATGATTGCTACCGCCCTCGGTTCTAACATCGTCTCATTTGAACAGACCATGTCCCCGATAATTACTGAAGTGGACAGAAAATCTCCTTATGGATTTGCCCAAAAAGGAGATGTCTGTGGCGTCGATATGAGATGTGAGGCTAAAATGGGAAACACTATTCCAATTTATATGCATCATCCTCAACAAATCGAACCTAGTTTAGCTGGAGTTTCGACGAAAGACGAAATCATTATCAAAGGAACACCTTCCGTTCACATGACAATTACTCCCGAAATTGATGGAGGCATCGGAACCATTGCAATCTGTGTTAATATGATTCCTCATGTCATCAACTCCAGACCGGGATTGAAAACAATGATCGATTTACCAGTGCCTCGAGCCATTATGGGAGACGTAAGACAGTATTTGGAAGAGGAGTGATTTAATTTGACACAAAAAGGAACTTGGGTTTTAGTAAAAAGAGTCGTTCTTCAACCTGAAGAACGTCCTTTGACTTTACCCAAAGACACTCTAAATACACCGCTTTTAATGTGGGTCAAAGGTCACCTTCTCAAGGATTCGGAGATTGGAGATCAAGTTCAAATAAGAACCTTGACCGGTCGGCTTGAGCAAGGTGAATTAATTGAAGTCAATCCAACATATCATCATGATTTTGGTGACTATGTTCCTGAACTTCAAGTCATCGACACCCTAGTCAAGTTTGAATTGTTTGGTGGTGACTCCGATGAGTAACTCCTCAAACTATCAAGATTTACTCGCAAGAAAAAATGAAATCATGAAAAAATCGATTGGAATTGACTATTCACTTTTTGAATTATCCCCAATCGCCTTTGACTATGAAAAAATGATGAAAGAAACGGGATATTCTCTTTCTGAAATGAGACAAATTCAATTAGAACATGGCGTTGGAAAAACGCCGTTGAAGGAATTGAAAAATATCACTTCTTTAGCAAGAAAAGTTGCGAAGCCGGGTTACGGCGCAAGAATATTCATGAAAGATGAAGCCTTGAATGATTCTGGAAGTTTCAAAGCAAGAAGAGCATCCATTGCCTGTTATCATGCCAAAAAACTAGGATACAAAGGTGTCATCGCTGCGACGTCCGGAAACTACGGCGCTGCTGTAGCATCTCAAGCCGCTAAATATGGATTAAGATGCATTATCGTTCAAGAATGTTACGACTCTAAAGGAATCGGTCAACCTGAAATTGTCGAAAAAGCAAGAGCTTGTGAAGCTTATGGAGCAGAAGTCATTCAATTGTCAGTTGGTCCAGAACTATTCTATGTCTTTTTAAAACTTTTGGAAGAAACAGGCTATTTTAATGCTTCTCTTTATACTTCTTTTGGTGTTAGTGGCATAGAGACGCTTGGAGTCGAATTGATTGAAGACAGCCTCCGATTGACAGGAAAAGTTCCTGATATGGTCGTCATTACAAATGCAGGTGGTGGCAATTTAACCGGCACGGCAAGAGGAATTCTTCAAGCAACCAACTACCCAGTTCAAATTGTTGGCGCAAGCGTAAATCTCAAAGGATTACACATGGCAAGTGACACCGATTTCAACAGAAAATCATTTACAACTGGTCATACGGGATTCGGAATCCCATTCATCACAAATCCTGATAGAAGCGACGTTCCAAGATCTGGCGCAAGACCGTTAAGATATATCGACCGATACGTTACCGTCAACCAAGGCGAAGTTTTCTTTATGACTGAAACCTTGTCCGTTTTAGAAGGAATCGAAAGAGGTCCTGCAGGCAATACATCTCTCGCAGCTGCTTTTTCTCTTGCACAAGAATTGAAACAAGATCAGATCATCATCGTTCAAGAGACGGAATACACCGGCGCAGGAAAGCATCATCAAGCACAACTTTCCTTTGCTAGAAGAAATGGAATCGAAATATTCTTTGGTAATCCTGAAGAAGAGATACCTGGAAAAAACATTATTCTTCCAAGTTCTCTAGACTGTATCAAAGCCAGAGACTTGAATTTAATCGAAATTAAAGAGTCTTATCTGAGTAACGCTTTGAAAACTGCTACTGTTGTGAGCGAACTCGATTTGCATTATCTCAGCAATGAAATCAATGAACCAATTGAATTCATATCGAATTATCTACAGAGCAAAAAAATAAAGTTGGAGGGCAAAAATGGCAACCAAATTCACAAGGCAAGATGATTATGAAACCAGAAGAAACCACCTGAAAAACCTTTCCGACGAGGAACTGAAGAATTATTTTTGGAAATTGGCAGACCAAACGGTCTCGCCTTTATTGAGTCTCGCAAAGAACAATACTTCTCCTTCGATTGAAAGAAGTGTCTTAATGAGAATGGGGTTTTCAAGCATGGAAGCGAAAGCCATTGTCGATAAAGTCATTGCGAATCGACTAATAGGCAAAGGCTGTGGACATGTGGTATATCGATACTCCACACTCAAGGGCATCTCAATTAGGGACGCCGGTTTAAAACTATCGAATGACATTGGGTTTGATGAAGTCAAAAAATCATTTGAGGTGAGCCTATGAAACCCACTGACCAAATGAACCTTCATAAAATTCTTGAAAATCTCGAATCCTATGTACCCAGAAGAAATGGATGGACTTGGCGAGTTCCAGAAAAGGACATCAAAATAGGTAACTACGAGTATAGCGACCTTTCAACGCCCTTAAAAAACAGTATAGGATTACCTGCATCCAAATCGTTCCATAACATCGACCCTCAACCGATTCAAGTCATCACGACTGAAATCGCTTCAGGAAGATTCGAAGACGATATTAGAAGAATGAGAATGGCAGCCTGGCACGGGGCGGATCATATTATGGTCATCCGTACCGCGGGGCAATCCCATTTTGATGGTTTAATCGAAGGAACTCCACAAGGAGTTGGTGGCGTTCCAATCTCTAGAAAACAAATCAGAGCTCAGAGAAAAGCGCTCGATATGATTGAAGATGAAGTGGGAAGACCGATTAATTATCATTCATACGTTTCAGGCGTTGCAGGACCAGAAATTGCGGTCATGTTTGCAGAAGAAGGTGTCAACGGAGCTCATCAAGATCCTCAATATAATGTACTGTACCGAAACATCAATATGATTCGGTCTTTTGTGGATGCCGCAGAATCGAAACTGATTATGAAACACGTAGGAATTCTCCAAATAGATGGTGCTCATAATGCAAATGCAACAGCGATGGAAGCCTCGAAAGTTATGCCTGAACTCTTGGTTCAGCATGCCATTAATTCGATGTTCTCCGTTAAAGTTGGAATGGATAAAAACCTCATTGCCCTTTCCACAGTTCCACCGATAGCCTCTCCGGCTCCAGACTTGAAAGTCAACCTTCCTTACGCAGTCGCTTTACGTGATTTCTTTGAAGGATTCAAGATGAGAGCGCAAATGAATACAAAGTATATGGAGTCCTCGACGAGAGAAGCCACGGTGACCCATGTGATGAATATGTTTATCTCAAAGCTGACAAGTGCCGACATTCAATCGACGATTACCCCAGACGAAGGAAGAAACGTTCCTTGGCACATGTATAATGTTGAGGCTTGCGATACCGCAAAACAGACATTGGTTGGCTTAGATGGGTTATTGGACATCGTTGAAGTCAAAAAAGACGGATACATGAAAGACAAAGTCCGAGAAATCAAAGAAAGAGCCGTATTGTTCTTTGAGGAACTGCTTGAGACAGGTGGGTATTTTGAAGCTGTCGAAAAAGGGTTTTTCATCGACTCTGGAAACTATCCGGAAAGAAATGGCGATGGAATGAAGAGACTGATTCATGGTGGTATTGGAAATGATTCAATCTTTGAAAGAGACCTAGACTACTTCGCTCCAGTTCCGGCTCATTATGGGTACAACAATGTTGCACAATATGGATTAAAAGATACTGACAATCCTTCAATCGTTATGAATGGTTCCACATTTGAAGATCATAGTAAAATCCAATATATCGATGAACTTGATGAAAATGATAATGTGAATGTTAGAATGGCTGAGTCCGAAAAATATCGGATGACTTCCCTCATCAAGCCTGAAGTTGAATGGCTTTCAGATGGAGTAATCGTTCTAGATATGACACTCCCTATTTCAGTGAAGTACGCTGAGGCGGCTGCGCTTGAAATCGGAAAAAGATTCAACTTGCAAGACGCCGTTGTCATCCACAAAGAGATTCTTCACCCTGCTGAAGCTACAAGAATTCAGTTAAAGGGGAAGGTCAATTTTGACATTGATTTATCAAAATTAACACTTCGAGAAGAACCCGTTCTTCTCACTGATGAAGAGATCAGATCTTATGTTGAAAATCATCCTTTTAAAATCGTCGCTGGTACCATTGGTGAAGATGAGCATTCCGTTGGTTTGCGAGAGATCATTGATATTAAACATGGCGGAATCGAAAAATATGGAATTGAATGCGAGTATTTGGGAACTTCTGTACCAATTTCCAAATTGGTTGACGCAGCCATTGAACTTAACGCAAAAGCCATTTTATTGTCTACCATCATCTCGCATGACGACATCCATTACAAAAACATGAAGAAAACGCATGAATATGCGATTGAAAAAGGCGTCAGAGATTCATTGATTATCATCGCAGGAGGAACTCAAGTTTCTCCGGAACTCGCAAAAAAACAAGGAATGGACGAGGGATTTTCAAGAGGGACGAAAGGACACCATGTAGCATCCTTCCTCATATCCAAATTAAAGGAGCTTGACAATGCAAATTGATGCATTGGTATTTGAAATCGGGTCCACGACCACGGTCGTCAATGCCTTTGATTACTTAAATACACCGAATCCGGTGTTTTTAGGCAGTGGTGAAGCTCCAACATCCGTAACCGAAGGCGATGTCAACAAAGGCATATTACAAGCCCTAGAGACCCTCAAACGGAATCTGAACACAAATGAATTGAATGCACTTGAAACGTTTGCGACTTCTTCTGCTGCGGGTGGTTTGAAAATGAGTGTTCACGGACTTGTATATGACATGACCGTTAAAGCCGCAAAGGAAGCGGCACTCGGCGCTGGCGCAAATATCAAAATGATTACTTCAGGGATACTTGACGATTTTGATATCGATCAAATAAAAAAATCAAAACTGAATATCATCATGATTTCAGGTGGCGTCGACTATGGTGAAACTCAAACCGCTTTAAAGAACGCTGAAATCATCGCTTCACTTCAACTATCTATTCCAATCATCTATGCAGGGAATATCCAAAATCAAGAAAGAGTCAAATCTTTGTTTCATAAGTTTAATCAAGCGTCTTATCTTTTCATTTCGGAAAACGTCTATCCCAAGATAGATGTTTTGAAGGTAACCGAGGCGAGAAAAATCATCCAGTCGGTCTTTGAAAAGCATATCATTCACGCCCCAGGCATGGAAAAAGTGAGAGAAACGATTTCTTCAGAAATCATGCCTACCCCTGGCGCAGTCATGAGAGCCACTGAACTTTTGCAAAAAGAACTCGGAGATGTCTGTACATTTGACGTCGGTGGCGCTACCACGGATGTTCACTCGGTAGCTTCCGTTTCAAAAGAAGTCGAAAAAATACTCATTTCACCTGAACCTTTTGCGAAAAGAACCGTTGAAGGAGATCTTGGTGTTTATGTCAATAAAGACAACCTTATTGATTTAGTGACCATTCCAACTTTGCTAAAAGATTTTAAGATTGAAAGGTCTACGCTGGATGAATTAATCCAAAAGTATCAACCGATACCAGACAAATGCCAAATTCCATTGGTAAAACGCCTGACAGAGGAAGCTTTGAAAAAAGCTTTGATGAGACATGTTGGCAGATTCATTCAACTCTATGGAAGTTCCGGAAGAACTACGGTCGCGGAAGGAAAAGATCTCACGAATGTCCGTCATATCATTGGAACCGGAGGGGCTCTTTCCAAAATCCCCGGCGGAAAAGAATTAATATCAAAAGTCGTTTCAGAAATCGATGATTCTCTTCTGAAACCTCGTAAAGATTCAGAAGTCCTGATTGACAATGACTATATCATGGCGTCTTGTGGCGTCTTATCCTTAAAATATCAAGACAGTGCGCTCAAATTGTTGAAAGACAGTCTATATAAGGAGTCAACATGTATCCAAGATTAATCATCGATTCAAAGAAAATCAAAGAAAATATACACAAACTAAAAGAAATGTGTTTGAGTAACCGCATTCCTTTTTTGACGATTGTCGTCAAAGCCTTTGCGGGTAATATCGAGATCATTAAAGAAATCGCGAAAGAAGATTTTTTATATCTTGGAGATTCAAGAATCCAAAATTTAAAGAAGATGACACGTCTTCCACAAAAGAAAATGTTGTTGCGGATTCCACACGATAAAGAACTTGCTCAGGTAATAAAATATAGCGATTGCTCTCTGCAATCGGAAATCGATACCATCGTTAAACTCAACTCAGTAGCTAAGTCGCAAGATAAATTACATCAAATTCTTTTGATGTTTGATCTTGGTGATTTAAGAGAAGGTATTTTCTTCTGTGAAGACTATTTAAAAGACATTGAACCCATTGTTCGATTATCAAACATTGAGTTGGTTGGAATTGGAACCAATCTAACTTGTTACGGTGGCGTTCTTCCTTCAAAAGAGAACTTATCAAAATTGGTTGAGATTGCGGACGAAATCGAACACAAATTCAATATCAAGCTTTCATTGATTTCTGGAGGAAACTCTTCAAGTATTGCACTCTTCAATCAACATTTGATTCCTCAAAGAATCAATCATTTAAGGATTGGAGAAGGCTTTTTATTCGGTCGTGAGACTTCATATGGCAAGGATATTGAGGGAATGCAAAAAGATGCATTCATTCTTGAAACAAAAATCATTGAGTGCAAATCGAAACCTTCTTATCCAATTGGAGAAATCGGTATGAATTCCTTTGGTGAAATTCCTATAATTGAAGATTTAGGACGAATGAAACGTGCAATCGTCGGAATTGGAAAACAAGATGTAATCTTGGAAAATTTATTTCCTATCGACTCCAATGTTAAAGTCATCGGGGGATCGAGCGATCACTTAATTCTTGATATTACAAACACCGCCTACAAATTAAATGACGTTGTCCGTTTCAGAGTGAATTATCCCGGTCTTGTTCATCTTATGAACTCAGACTACGTTGAAAAGAGAGTAAAAAAATAAGCCACACAAGGTGGCTTGAATTATTTGATTCTGTTTCGTATATGAATGACAGTATTGATTTTCTTGATTTCAAATTCGGACATCTTTTCAAAAAACTGCAGAGGACGCGTATTCTCGCCATAGTTTCTGGGATGGAATCCTGGAAACTTCCTTAGAATTAATTGAGCTACCAAACTCCAATAAGCCCAGCCATCATCTTCGGCGTTTTGATCGATGATGTTGGTGAGTTCGATTTTGACTTTATTGAGAGGCGTAATTGAACTTTCTAATTTTGGCGAAGTACTTTTTACAGTTTTCTTCTTTCCGGCATCTGCAACATCTTCCTTTTTGACTTCTACGAGGAGGGCAGGCTTCTCCGGCGTCATCATCTTGTCTAGATAGGCAAAAGTTTCACATGAATTGACTAATGAAATTGGCGTTTTGCTTTCGCCCATTCCAAAGACAAACATATTATCTTCTCTAAGTCTCGTAACCAATTTGGTAAAATCGCTGTCACTGGAAACGATGCAAAAAGAATTAACCTTTTCAGTATATAAAATATCCATCGCATCAATGATCAATGTAAAGTCAGAAGCGTTTTTTCCTGACGTATAAGCATATTGTTGGACGGGTGTTAGCCCGAATTCACTCACTCTTTGTTTCCAAGGATTAAGCTGTGGCGTTGTCCAATCGCCATACACTCGACGATAATTGATTTTCCCGTATTTATTTGCTTCGTCTATGATGATTTCAATATATTTTGGAGAAATATTCTCCGCATCAATTAATAAGGCGATACTCTTATTTTCTATGTCCATAAAAACACCTCTTTTGTTCTATTATATCAAAGAAACAACGTGAATAGAACAGTTAATTGAGAATTCATCCATATCATTGATTTACGAAGGAGACAAAATGAACGCAAAACAAAGATTATCGAACTGGATTCACACAACTGCTGAGCTTTGCCAACCAGAAAGAATCGTCTACTGGCACGGAACCTTTCAAGAATACCACGATCTTCTCGAGGAAATGGTAAAAGAGAGAAAGGCAATTCGACTGAACCAAGAAAAGCGTCCCGGATGTTTCCTCTTCCGTAGCGATCCAAGCGATGTAGCCAGAGTTGAAAACCGAACTTTTATTTCAACAAGTCTTCAAAAAGACGCAGGTCCAACAAACAATTGGATTTCACCAAAAGTGCTGAAGCCAATAATGCAAAACCTTTTTAAAGGTTCAATGAGGGGTAGAACCATGTATGTCATCCCTTACTCGATGGGACCTATTGGCTCAAAATTCTCTAAAATCGGTGTTGAATTGACGGATAGTCCTTACGTTACTGTCCATATGCACATCATGACCAGAACGGGTGATCGGGTCTATGACATCATCAATCAAGGAAAAGATTATGTCAAGTGTCTTCATTCTGTTGGATATCCTTTAGAGAAAAATCAACAAGATGTATCTTGGCCTTCCGCTCCGATTGAAGAAAAGTATATTGCCCAATTCCCTGAAGAAAATTTGATTTGGTCTTATGGCTCCGGTTACGGAGGTAATGCACTATTAGGCAAAAAATGTTTTGCACTTCGAATTGCTTCTTATCAGGCAAGAAATGAAGGTTGGTTGGCAGAGCACATGCTCATTTTAAAACTTACTTCTCCTGAAAATAAAGTCAGATATATCACGGGTGCTTTCCCAAGTGCTTGCGGAAAAACGAATCTAGCAATGATTAATCCCTCCCTTCCAGGATGGAAAGCTGAAACGCTTGGAGATGATATCGCATGGCTTCGATTCTCAAATGATGGGTATTTAAGAGCGATTAATCCAGAGAACGGTTTCTTTGGCGTCGCACCAGGAACTTCTTTCGAAAGTAATCCAAATGCAATGAAAACCATCTCACACGATACACTCTTCACGAACGTAGCACTGACCGATGATGGGGATGTCTGGTGGGATGATATGACACCTGAACCGCCTTCACATCTTATTGATTGGCTTGGAAATGATTGGATTCCAGGAAACCCTGAACCCCCAGCTCACCCAAACTCTAGATTTACTTCACCAATCACAAACAATCCAATTACTGCGGAAGAATTTGAAGACCCCGACGGTGTTCCGATTAGTGCAATCCTGTTTGGCGGCAGAAGACCAAACACCATCCCTTTGATTCATCAAAGTTTCTCTTTCCAACACGGTGTTTTTCTAGGTTCGATCATGGGATCCGAAATCACAAAAGCTGTGATTTCAACCGAATATGGAAGAGTGAGAAGAGACCCCTTTGCAATGCTTCCATTTATTGGATACAACATTAGCGATTATGTTAAACATTGGTTAGAAATTGGCAAAATGGGTGACCCAGAGAAATTGCCGAAGATTTTTTACATCAACTGGTTTAAAAAAGTAAATGGAAAATATCTATGGCCGGGATTTGGTGAAAACAGCAGAGTCCTGAAGTGGATTCTGGACCGATGCGATAACCTCGTTGACGCAACTGTTTCTCCAATTGGATATATTCCTAAGTTGGAAGATTTAGACAGAACCAATTTAAAAGTGTCTGAACAAGATTTCAATCAACTATTTTTAATTGATCGGACATTATGGGCAAGAGAAATCGAATCCATTGAAGAACATTACAAGATTTACGGCGATACACTTCCAAAAGAAATGAGAGCCGAATTAGACGGATTAGAAAAGCGCTTATCAGTTGAATAAGCGCTTTTTTCTATCGATATACAATATAATCTGGTTCTTTACCTTCTAAATATTTTCTTAAATTATGAACAACTAACTCTTTGAGTCTTTTTTGCATGAATGGGCTCGATGACGCATTATGAGGCGTAATGAATACATTCTCCATTTTCCAAAGTGAGTGTCCTTTAGGAAGCGGTTCTGGTGTTGTAACATCTAGTCCCGCTGCTCGAATTCTTTTTTCTTGGAGCACCTCAACTAATGCTTCTTGATCAATGACGGGGCCTCTCGCTACATTGATTAAAACAGCGGTACTTTTCATCCATCCCAAACGCTCTTTGTTGAGCAAATTTCTGGTTTCATCCGTCAAAGGAACAGCAACGATGACATAATCACTTCGTTTCAGCAAACTTTCCAGTCCTGCTTCTCCTGTTAAAATCTCATCAAAATATTCCACTTTTGTCTTTGTTCTTTTATATCCGAGTACTTTGCAGTCAAACGCTTTAAATCGTTTTGCCGCCTCTTTTCCAATTGAACCTGCTCCAATGATTCCAACTGTTGAATTTGTAAGTTCAGGCTCTTTTCGAATCGGGTCCCAAGACTCTATCTTCATTGAATCCAAATAATACTTAACATTTCGGTTAATTACAAATATCTTTGTGAACACGTCCTCTGCAAGAGAAATCGAAAAGATATCAACGGCGTTGGATACAAGGATTCCTCTGTCTTTGAAAGGACTGAAGTCGAAATTGTCATATCCAGCCATCAACAACTGAACCCATTTTAATTGATGAAATGTTTCAATTGAGTAATCCACAAAATAGTTTGGCATAATGACACAGACTTCAGCTTGATCTGCCATGGTGTCTTCGGTGATGAATTGTACTGTTGGAAATTCTGACTTTAGACTCTCAAAATTTGCGGTTCCAATCGATTTGGGATTCATGTATACTAGCATATGTATCTCCCCTTTCAGATAAACTAATTATATCACAACCGGGAGAGATGATTCTTAAAAAAGTACGAACTTCGCTAAACAAAAAAATACAAAATGAATTTACTTGACATCGGAAGATACTTCAGTTAAAATACTATACTTGTGAGACTTCATTAACGAAAAGACAATCCTTTTGATTGGGAAATGAGAAGTGACATCTCTAAAAAAATATCTTCTATTCAACGACTCTCTCCTCCTTGAAAGAAGATTTTTTTATTTTTAAAATTCAATACTTTGTTCAGGTGTTTTTTTTTAATATTATGATATAATATTGAAAAGACACTATGGAGGTTCTTCATGAAAAAAATATATACTACTCTCCTGCTTTTTTTTGCTTTAATATCTCTTTTGGCTTGTGACTTCCTTCCAACTTCTACAGAATCGACGACGACAACATTTTTGACAAGCGAAAGAACCACTACTACTACAATTTCCTCATCAACAGACACAACGACAATGACAACAACCGAGACGACATCGACGACGAATTCAATTACTTCAGAACTTACAACCGCCTCTTCTGCTGTTCCATTTAAACTTGAAACGTATAATACACTCCAAGACGAATTAGATGTTATTGGACTTCCATCCCTTGGTGATGTAAAGGTCCTTGTTTTTGCAGTTGATTTCCCTGATTACACTAGTTTGTCGAGTCCAGTATCGATTAACGAAATTGACACTGCATTCAATGGAAGCTCAAGCGAATTGACTTACGAGAGCCTTCAAAGTTATTATTTAAAGTCCTCCTATGATCAACTTGAAATCACAGCAGATGTCTATGGTTTTTATAGAGCGAGCCATAATGCATCTTATTATGAAAACGAATACGAAAAACTTTATGCAACTGATCCTTATACCGGTGACTGGCTTTATGGTGATGATGAAGTTACCTATCCTGATTCAGATATCATTTTTGAAGTAATGGAGTATTATGATGATGTTATAGATTATTCGGACTACGACAGCAATGGCGATGGATACATCGATGGAATCTATATTATTTACAATCATCCAGTCAGTTACACATCAGGGTCGGATCTTTGGTGGGCATACGAAGACGTATATATCTATGAAGATACTTTGTTTGACAATGTTGAACCCTATTACTTTGTATGGAGTGGAGCTGAGTTCTTCGTTGAAGGTGACGACAATTTGAATGCAAGAACAGTCATTCACGAAACCGGCCACTTGTTGGGACTTGAAGATTACTACGATTACGACGATTCTGACAACTTAAACAGTGGGGGTCTTGGTGGCGCAGACATGATGGACAATGCTTATGGAGACCACAACGCCTTTTCAAAATTACTGTTAGGATGGATTCATCCCTGGGTCGTGACCGAGTCGATGACTGTCGATATTTCCTCATTTGCTGAAAGTGGCGATGTCATATTGTTTACAAAGCAATGGAACGGAACGATTTTCGACGAGTATTTGCTCTTGAGTTTCTATACCCCGACAGGGCTCAATGAAGAAGACCAAAACTGGCTCTTCACAGCATCGGGTGTCATCATTTATCACATCAGTGCACGATTAGGAAACAATCCTGCTCAAGACTATTATGTTTCCGTATTCTATAATAACAATACTGAGACCACTCGAAAATTAATTAAGATTATCGAAGCCGATATGGACCGCGACATTGACAACTACAGCCTAGCCGAAAATACAGATTTGTTCCAAGAAGGAGATTCTTTGGGAGGTACCGTCTATTCTACTTATCGATGGTATGATAACACTGCCTTGAATGCTGTCATTTCAATTACGGATTTCACTTCAAATTCAGTAACAATACAATTTGTTTTGGGTAATTAAAAGGAGACTAATTAGTCCCCTTTTTTTTCGTAACATGCTCGAATGGTTATATCTATGCTTTTTGAAACATCAAAAGATTCGGTGTATCCCAATTCCTTAAAGTGTAATGTTTCCTGATAAGCTTTATCTTTGAGTTTGAACTTTCTATTTTGGATTTGCATCATCAGCCAAAAATGATTTAACCCACTTTGTCTACCTTCTGCTTTATATTTTAAATCGATTCGATGGGCAAAAATAGCTGCAAGCAAAGGCGGGACTAAAATAATTTTCTTGTTCGAACCTTTGGATTTAAGCATAATCTTGAGCATATCTTTAAATAAGATAAACTCATCGCCAATCGGGATCAAGTCTCCACTATTTCCATAATAGGAAGCTGCAACTATCGCTCTACCAACATTTTGAACATCTACGGCGGAAGTGCCTCCTCCCCAAGGAAAAAAAACATAACGCATCTTATCAAAATGATCGAGGAAAAACTCCTTCCATAGGGGCTTTCTTCCAGGAAGAACACCAAAAATATATGGAAGTTCCAAAAACAAGATATCAAAGGTCATTTCACTTGCGAGTTCAAGGAGCTCTGTTTCTTGTTTCCTTCTTGCTAGAATATAAGGGTGTCTTTTTGACAATTTTCCATTATAAAGTCTATCGAAATAAGAAAAATACGAGTTCAATATAATCGCTCTACTGATTTTTGCCTTTTTCGCTGCTTCAAGTAATCGTTTGGGAAAGACAACAAGAAATTGATTAAAAAACGTTTCCGAATTCCCCTTAGGGACGACTCGATCATCTGGGCCCAGGGCATATACGAGTGTATCAATTCCTTTATTTTCAAAGAGTTCCACTAAAGCGTCATCACTCATTTCAAATAAATTACCAAAATCAAGATGAATCTCTGATGGAACAACAGATAAATCTTCCATTTCGCCCGGTAATGCAATAGCGGAGACCAGGATCCCCTTTTCAATAAATGCTTTGGCTGCATAGGTTCCAATAAATCCTGTGCCACCTGCAATGAAGACATGTTTCGGTTTGTTCATCTCGTTCACTCCCATTATGTGAGTTTACTTTCAAATCTATCTTATTTGAAATACGATGTAATGTAAATGGCTCATGATAAATATCGTTGATTTTTTAGGGAATTTCACATATAATAGTGACAGTGTTTTGAAGTTCAAACAATTGTAAGAAGAAAGGTTCTTGAAATGAAGCATAAAAAACTGTGGGTGACTCTCCTCACGATTCTACTTGTTTATCTTGTTATTGTATTTTTTCCAAAACCTCAAAGTGTTTCCGGGTTAAATCCATTAGTGATTTCAAATAATGATTTACCCTTGTTGATAGCGCACGGTGGTGGCAACAAAGAGTTTCCTGACAATACGCTTGAAGCCTTTTACAACGCCTACAGCATAGACCCCAACTGCATGATGGAGACAGACGTCTCTTTGACAAAAGATGGCGTCGTTATCCTTAGCCATGATACGACACTAGACAGAAAGACGAACTTGGTAAATGCCGATATTATTGATATCAACTATTCCGATTTAATTACTGATCAAGTGGATTTCGGATATCAGAACAGTGTGTCTCCCAGCTCTAATGGATATAACGTCTCAATGGAATTCACGCCTTATACAAACTACTTAGGTGAAAGTGTCACCCCTCTAGATGTTGAATATCCTGAAGGCATCTCACCAAGAAATGACATTGTATTTCTCGCAACGACACTTGAAGATTTGATTACTGCTTTTCCTAATAATTTTATCAATGTCGAAATCAAACAAACAGGTGATACTGGACTTGCTGCACTCGCCAAAGTCATTGAGTTGATGGTATCCCTTGATGAAGAATACCACACATTTTCAAGAATTGTAATCGCCTCATTCCATGAAGAAGTGTATAAAGAAATGATCCGGATACAAAAAGAAGATCATCCAAGTCTGCTATACTCTCCCGAAACGAATGGAGTGATAAAATATTTCGTACTTCATACACTGATGCTGGATGTTTTTTATTTTGATAAGGTCGCAGTGCTTCAAGTTCCGATGGACGAATATGGATTTGATCTTTCAACAAAGGCGTTTATCAATACGGCACATGACCATAATATCGCAGTCCATTACTGGACCGTTGATGATCCTGAAGATATGAGACTACTGATAGAAAATAGCGCTGACGGAATTATGACAAATATACCTTCACTTTTAAAGTCAGTATACGACGAATATAATACATAAAAAAACAGGGGCTGAAAGCAGTCCCTGTTATATTTATTCATTTAAAAATTTAAGTATTTTAGGTAAATTCAAATTAGTAAAATTAGTTGTGTTCAATACAATGGAGTTTTGACTGAAATGATATTCGTCTAGTTTTATGAGTGAATCAAAAAACTTCTGGCGGTCAACTAAACCTACACTTTGATGAACGATATGTCTTTCTGGATTTCTAGAAACATATCTTGTGTACAGAACTTCAGGATCGCCTGTTAGTACAATCATATATACTTCAAAGCTCAACTCCACACTCAGTGCATTCAGTTCTTTGATTTCATAAGGCCTGAAATTACTTTCTAGCACAATACTACTAGCCGTGGAGGGAAATTGCCTTACTACATATTTCATGATATCAAATGTAGCTTGACTAAGTTTTAGATTTTCATCACGATTGTGAAATCCGATTCGATCTCCAAGCAATTCCTTAATATCATCTTTAACTAAGCATAAGGAATTTAGTTTATTTGCAATAACTCGAGCAAGTGTAGACTTTCCAGAAGCCAAATCGCCAAGAATAATTATCAGTTTTTTCAATAGGATCACTCTCTCTTTCAAACAAATGATATCACATCCTTAATCTAAAATACAATCGTATTTCTACAAGTCTTCTTTCTTAATAGAATATTGCTAGTGCAAAGGTGTTGTGATATAATCTCTTTAATATTTTGAAAGGGCCTTTTAAAATGACCGTACAACTATGGATAGCCTTTATAACTTACATTGTAGCAACTGCTTATACACCTGGTCCCAATAATATCATTGCATTAAATACGACCACGAAATACGGGTTTCGAAAATCGAATAGTCTTCGATTTGGAATCGGGGTTGGGTTAGCTGTCATTATGGTTCTAACAAATGCTTTGGCCTTCACTATTGGTTCGTACATTCCAGAAATTATCAATTACCTAAAATATTTAGGAGCGGCATATATTTTATATCTTGCTTACAAACTCCTTCTCTCGAAACCCTTCACTTCAGATGAAACTAAAATTCCAAAGTTTTGGACAGGATTTTTCCTTCAATTCATGAATGTCAAAGTGATTTTATACGGTATTACTGCTGTGTCGAGTTTTTTTCTTCCAAGTTATTCCAGCATTCAAGACTTGCTTTGGTTTTGCGCCATCTTAATTGTTAATTCATGGATTGCCATTTGGATTTGGGGTGTCTTGGGATATTCATTTAGAAACTTTATTAACAAATATTATAAAGTCTTTAATATCATCATGGGACTTGTTTTGGTAGAAAGTGCGATAAGTATCATCTTCTTATAGAAAAAGCCATTTCGAATGGCTTTTATTTTTGAATGAGATCTAAGTAGAAATTGGGTTTGTATATCTTCATCACATACAATACCCTAAGCGTGTTCCATCGACTTGGAACTCCGTTCTTTTCCATAATGAAATGAACCTTGTTTGGCCTTGCAGTTTCCATTTTCCATAAGTCATCAATTGTTCTTTTGTTTTGAAGATAATCAATGCCTTCTTCCATTCTTGGATCGTAAGGAAACTGAATCGTAGCAAGATAAAACAGAGCTCGAAGAACATCGTATTGCCACCTTGTTGGGAAACTCATCTTTAACATTTTAGAGTCAATGATTTCATGGGTTCGAACGGACCTAAACAAATTCTTTTTCAATAGAAATTCAATTGCTTTTGGCGTGGCAATCTTGATTTCATTCATTCGATAAGAATATCCACATTGAAGGTAGTCTCTAAAGGCTTCGAGAACACAAATGGTCGTGTGCAGTGAAGAGTGAATTGCCCCTCTTTGCCAAGCACAGTTCCATCCACCGTCTTCAAACTGATGAGCCAATATATAATCTATCATCTCATTGAGTTTATTTGACTCTAGTAATCCCTTGCATGAGAGTTGTAAAATCATTGCGGATACGCACATGTCTTGATATCTATTCCGTCTGACTTCTCCTTTGTTTTGCCACATTACATCGAGCAACAATTCAATACTATCTTGAATTAACGGAAGGGACATATCGCATCCTATATTTAGAAGTTCAAGCAAAGAGTAATGAGTAGAAACCCATTTTGGAGAATAGATTCCATTTCCCCACATCCGCGATGCAGAATCTCGAAACGACAAAAGTCTTTTTCCAAAGCCCTCTACAGCAATTCTGCTTTTCAATTCGGAAAGTTCGGGACGGGATAATTCAGTCAAATACAAACCAACTTGATATTGGATTGAAACGTCACCTTGATTCAAAAAAGTAAGTATCTTAGAGTTTGTCATATTCATATCTCCCCCGATGGTTATAGATGTTTGAAATATGTCTATATTTGGCGTCTTCCCGACTCATTCAATATCCAATGCTTTTACAATTTTCGGAAAGATTCCTTCGCGGTCATATAGGACGGAATATCCGTCCACCAATACTGCTCTAGTCCCTTTGTCAAGTGGAACGTTGAACCAAGAATGATTCACAAAACCAAATTCAACTTCCAGTCCATTGGAATAGAATACTCTAATTGAGGTACATTCTCCGTAGTATTCTATCTTCTTCTTCATTACTTTCCCGAACTCAGCGTAAAACGATGTGTTATCTAGTAACTCTTTTTTCTGATTGGTTACAATCATTAAGTCAATATCGGATGTCGGTTTATAGTCTCCCCGCGCAAACGAGCCGACTAATAAAACAAGTGATACATTATCGTTGTGCATCACTTTGTTAGTCAGATTTTGAATGAATTCAATCGGGTTCATATTCGACCTCTCTATTCAGACAGTTTTTCTTTTAAGTAGATAAATCTTTCCTTCATCACTTTCTTTACAATTTCTGTTTTGGAAAACAAGTCCGCACCATGGAAGGAGCCCTTGATTACTTTAAGTGTAACGTCAACACCACTTTTTCCCATATTCTTTGCATACTCAATCGCTTCATCTCTTAGACAATCAAACTCGTGCGCTTCAACATAGGCTGGAGGTAGACCCTCATCATCCAATTCGAGAAGTCGTGTATACTTGTCCAAAGTTACTGGGTTTTTAAAGTAGATTTCGCACATTTGACGATTCAGTCTGGAGTTCCATCCAGGAGTGTCGTCAAATTGTTCCATCGACTTCGTTTTTGAAGTCGAATCAATGACAGGATAAATCATCATTTGAGCCTTTATTTTAGGTCCGTTTCGATCTTTTGATAATTGAGAGAGTGCAGCTGCGATAAATCCTCCAGCACTGTCACCGACCACCGCAATTCTTTTCGGGTCAATTTTAAGCATTTTGGAAGATTCGCTGACCCACTTCAATGACAGATAAGCATCTTCTATAGCATAGGGGTATGGGTATTTAAATGCCAAATGATAATCGACGAAAAAGACAGTTGCGCAAACTTCTCTGGCGTACATCCGTGCAAAGTTTCGACTATGCCCAAATCCGTTCAACATAAATGCTCCACCATGAAAAAAAAGAATAGCTGGAGTGATTTTGCCAGAATCTTTGGGAGCGTATGAGATAATGTCCAAAGGTGTGTTCTGATAACCTTTGATTTCATATCTTTTTCGTGTTATATCTGTGTCTTTATGAAATTTAATGAAAGTTGATTTTCCTAAAAAGTTTGCCAGTCGAACCACTCTAGGAGTTAATTTGACTTTCCCGAGACGAGTCAATTTCACATATTTTTGAAGTTCGGGATCGTAATCGTGTATCGATTGCATAAGTTTCTCCTTTGAAGCTTACTTTTTTTGGTATCTATCAACACAAGCAGACATCTATGACTTTAAAAGAATTCCATTCTTCCTAGCTATGACAATCTCTCTGATAAAATCAATAGGAAGTTCCTCATCATGCTGAAACTGGATTGCACCTTTTGAATGTTTGAATTGACGAAGTCTATCTTTAAAAAGAACAATCGGTCCAGTTGTGGGATAAAGCCCAATATGGTTCTTAAACAATGCAAAATGGATGATGTTTTCTCCTTGCCAAAACGTAGGCATCTGATAAGAAATCTTTTCTTTTGCAAAAGGCAGTTCTTCTTTTAAAATTTGATAGACGCTATGAAGTCGATCTCGAAATTCAATCGGACAACTTTCAATATATTCTTCAATTACGGTCATAGTAATACCCCTATTAGATTTTGTGTGTGTTTTTCCCGCTGATGTGATCAATTTCAATTTCAATTAACTGAGTCTCTTTAAAATCAGCTTCAATAACCTGTTGTCCTTTTTCTTGAAAATCCGGAGAAAACTTGTCAATGAATGCCTGCAAAATATCTCTAGAAGCATTGATTAGTCTCGCTCTTCCAAAACAGATAATGCTTGTATAATGTGTCGTAAAGTTTTGAGGTATGAGTTGAACCTTTTCAGCGGTTGCAAAAGAGACGTGTTCGTTATTTCTAATACAATCTAATTTGTGTCCTTCTTGTGCGCAATGAATGTATATTTTACTATTTATAACTACATAATTAACAAAAACGGTATAAGGATATCCATTTTCAGAAATCATTCCCAACACGCCGTGATTGGAGCGATTCAATAGTTTTATAGACTCTTCTGAAGTCATTGCATACTTATTTCTCTTTAATTCCGGAAACATGGTTTTCCCTCTTTCGTTAGTGGTTATTTCTATTTGATTATACTATGAAAACGCTCTGAGGTAAAGGAAACATAGAAAGAAAATGGCCATGTATAAAATATCAAATGGCCATTTTGAAAGATAGGTTCAATTTCATTGGTTTGTCTTGCTCGAGACATCTGAAAGAAATTATTTTCTTCGTATGAAGTACCCCTTATTTAAAACGATAGATTAGGACTTCAATTCCGAGCCAAAATACTGTATAGATATTCGAGTTGAATTACATTATACAGGCTTTCAGTCATTCTAGTGCCAGAACTATTTCTTTCTAAAATGGTTGTTCCTCGTGTATGAATTCCCCAAACATAACCGTTTGAGTCATAGATTGGGGAACCACTCTCGCCTTTTGCGGTATCCATGCTGTATTTAATTCTAGTCGTCAAAGAAGCTGTAACTTCGCCTTTTGCGCTCCAAACTTCGCCATATGGCTTTTCAGATGGGTATCCTGAAATCGCTACTTCTTTCCCATTAAGACTTCCTGGACTCCACCCTTTTCCAAACCAACCAGTTTCAAGTCCTATTCGGCTGTCTAACTTCACAACCGCCCAGTCCTCGTCTGCAGATTCTTTAAAATAGAAATCTTGTGACAAATAAACATTCAAGGCGTATGCGGGAGGAAATGTATCTTGTCTGCCATTCTGAGCGGGAAGATATACAAGCCCCACAATCCATCCTCCATTTTTGGAGTTAAACACACAATGACCGGCAGTGACCATGATATCCGGTCCTTCCATGAAACCACTACAATATTCATATCCGTCTACAATACCATCTAGGTCTGTATCCCATGAAGAAATAATATGTCCAATGAAAGAGTAAGGTGGGTTCGTTGAGTCAGTGATATGAACTTGTTCATATAATGGTTGAAAAGGATCTATAAAATTCCAATCCTGATTTAAGTCAACTCCAGGAAAATAAAGTGGAGAAACAAGTTCGGCATGCAGTTCCTGCTCCGCTTGTGTAAAAGCATTCGTATAATAGTTATAATACACTTTATTTCCAATTTCTTTGGTTTGAATATCCTTTGATATAATTGAGAACGACTTGAGTTGATCTAAGGATTGACTTTGAATATCTCCTTGAATGGAAGGGAAAAACACACATACAAAAATCAACGAAATAAGGATGAATCTTCGTATTTTTTGATTATGGATATATTTTTCTGTTATCACGATTTTCACCTTCAATTCTATCGTTTGATAAACTCATTATATCACTATACAACAAGAGTTCCATTGGTTCGACAAAAATTGAAAAGAGATTTTTCGCAAAATAAAAGAAAAGAACCCACCAATAGCGGATTCTCTTTGAGTTATATAAAGTACTTCAAGGTATTGTTAAATCATCTTCTTCTTCTAAAGATTCCCATGCCACCACTGGACCCACCGCCTCCTCGATTTCCAAGGACAGCACTACTTCCTCCATATAATACCAACAATGCAAAGGGTAATATGGTGAATAGTTTATCCCAAAAAGTAGAATAAGGCGAAAGCAAATATAAGAAAACGCTCATCGAAGACGTCGTTGAGTCCGCGACAGGTACATAATCCATCAAATATTCGAAAAAGACATCCATGTCGTAGTCAAAAGAGTCATATTCGTATACGTTGACATACAGCTCTGTCAAAAGTTCATATAACATTTTGGTTACAGACATATCGAACAGCCAATTCCATTCTTCGTTGTAAATAGTGTCATCGACAATGATTCCAAGTTTGGATGGGGTTAGATACTGTTCCATCCTGTACCCTGTTTCAACCTGAGTTTCCACTAATTCAAGCGAATCTGTTTCGTCAAGCATAAAGAAAAACAAGACAAGAACACCCATGTCATCGTCGCCTATTTTCCAAGCTCTATAAATATCGGTCTTATCATAATTTGCAATATCGCTTAAAGTCTCTACTTCAAAAGTAGCGATAACGATTTGTGATCCTCCATCGATTTCATCTTGAGACAGTTCATAAAGCCTTTCTCCTTCTTCTCGAATCGTTTCACGAGTTGCCTGCATTAAAACCCCTGCAAAGTCATTGATATAGAAGGCTTCAGTGGGGCGAGGATAGTCTGATTTATTCGAAAAGTAAGAAATAACGAAAAAGATGGCAATCAGGATTAGAAAAGGAATTCTGGCTGCCTTGAACATATTATTCTGTAAATACTACTTCTGGAACTTCATCGGCTCCATCATTCATTTTCCAATAGGGCAGGTCTTTTTCAAAACCAAAAATACCCGCATAAAGAACTCTTGGAAATTTCCTTACCGAAGCATTATAATCTTGTACAGCATTATTATAGTCTCTTCTCGCAATTGCCAAAGCAGATTCCATCGAAGAAATCTCATCAATCAATTGATAATACCCTACCGAAGCGGTAATCAAAGGATTATCCTCCACAACCGCAAGAAGATTTGTTAAAGCAATGGCTTCCTGTGCGTCTGCTTCTATTATAGCTGCCATGTCAGTGCCTGTAATCGCATTTGCGTATGCTTCTCTTGCACTTGTGATTGCATCATAAATGGCTTCAGCATGTTCTTGAAGCCCTTGAACTGCACTGACGATTTGTCCAATTTTATCATGTCTTTCTTGTAATCGGACTTCGATTTGTGCATATTTGGAATTGATATCTTCGTCTAGATCTACAAGATTGTTATAACCTACAATCAACCCAATTCCGAAACTAACTACGATGACGACAAGTGCAGTCAAAATTGACAGTAATAGTGTCTTATTCATGTCAAAACGATTCCTTTCTTATTGCATACATTTTGTAGTATTATAGCATAGAGAAATCAGTTTGTCAGTAGAGTATTGATTATTCTAAATGCGATTTATATATAATAATTTCTCACACAACGTTCTTTCTTTTTCGAAAAAATAACAACACAATTAAGTCACAAAATGTAGTGGTGAAATCAGAAAAGATTGATTCATAAACATCTCTATTGACAACAGCATTCACTAGATGTAGAATATCTCATTAGAGTCAACAGAACTTATGGTTTCAACGTGTATTTGTTGCGGAAAGAAGATTCATAATGTCAAAATTAAAACCGAAGTTATTTTCGGTTATGAAGCACTATACAAAAGAACAATTTATCAAAGATGTTATTTCAGGAATCATTGTAGCCGTCATTGCTTTACCGCTTTCTGTTGCGCTCGCTATTGCTTCAGGAGCATCTCCTGAAGCGGGGTTATACACCGCAATTATAGGTGGATTCATCGTCTCATTGCTCGGTGGTAGCCGAGTTCAGATTGCGGGCCCTACAGGAGCTTTCATGGTTATCGTGTTTGGCGTCATTGCTAAATACGGTCTTGATGGATTATTCATTGCGACGGTCATGGGTGGATTGATTATGATTATCCTTGGCGTGACTCGGCTTGGAAGCATGATCAAGTTTGTCCCCTATCCTATTATAACAGGATTCACAAGCGGGATCGCGCTTGTCATATTCTCTTCTCAAATCAATGATTTCTTTGGGATGAACATCTCAAATGTTCCAGCAGAATTCTTTGGAAAGTGGTCTTCATATTTCCAAAATATAGGAAATATCAATTTAGCATCTTTGGGTATCGGTCTTCTTTCGCTTTTAATCATTATATTTTGGCCCAAAGTAAGCAAAAAAATCCCTGGAGCATTAATTGCAATCATCATCTCCGCACTACTTGTCAGCCTATTTCATTTAGACGTTGCAACCGTTGGCAGCAAGTTTGGTGAACTGTCTACTTCTTTTCCTAAACCGCACATTCCAGAAATTACACTAGATAGAATTAAAGAGTTATTGCCATCCGCTTTCGTCATTGCATTCTTAGGGTCGGTTGAGTCCTTACTTTCCGCGGTTGTATCAGATGGAATGATTGGTAGTCGACATCGCTCAGACATGGAATTGATTGCACAAGGTACTGCCAATATCGGTTCTGTACTATTTGGTGGAATACCAGTTACGGGCGCGATTGCAAGAACCGTTGCAAATATTAAAAATGGTGGACGCACTCCAATCGCGGGAATCGTTCATTCAATTACGCTACTGATTATGCTCGTGTCTTTGATGCCTCTTGTTCAACTCGTTCCTCTTTCTGCACTCGCAGCAATTCTGTTTGTGGTCGCTTATAATATGAGCGGATGGAGAGAATTTGTTCATCTATTCAAGTCTCCAGTAAGTGATATCTTGGTATTGGTTACCACATTTGTTTTAACCTTCTCAGTGGACTTGGTTGTAGCAATCGAAGTTGGATTGTTCTTGTCGATATTCCTGTTTATGAAAAGAATGTCGGATGTCTCCACAGTTTCAATTAAGAATCTAGACTTTACCGAAACAGAAGATAATCAAAATTTTGACTTTGAAAAAGAAAACAAGAAGTATCCTAAAGAGGATGAAATCATTATGTATCAGATTAATGGTCCCTTCTTCTTTGGTGCTGCACATAAATACATTGAAATCATCAATAACCTCGCTCCAAAAACAAAATACATTATTATTGGAATGAAGCATGTTCCTGCAATGGATGCGACAGCGATGCATTCATTCATTTCCTCGCTCCAAATTTGTCAAAAGAAGAATATCGTTGTGCTCGTCACAGGGCTGAGAAGACAACCTCTTGAAGCAATGAAAAAGGCCAACATTCTCTCTATGATTGGCGAAGAAAGAATGTTTGAAACCATCGAAGCAGCTCACCAATATGCAAAATTACATTTAAGTTCATTGGCGACAGAATAAAAAAAGGTGCTTATGCACCCTTAAATACGATTATTTTTTATGACACTCTGTATCGTTAAGTAGTACTTGAGCATTCGTACCATAGTAGATGTCCGGACGTCCGGAAACGATTTTGCATAGGTATTCCATTCTATCCCAATTATCGTCAATATCAAATTCATAACTATGTCCCCAGATATACAAAATCTGGGGATCTTTATTTTTTGATTCCAGGAATTCATTGACCAAATCCCAAAGCAGGGGATCATTGTGATGGCTTGTGGGGCGAAACTTTAATAAATTCTCTTGTAATGCAAATGAATGATTGTCCTCTACGGTTCTTCCGTAGTGAAGTTTTTCTTTCTTTAGCATTTCAACAATTTCTTGATTATAAACGCCATATGGGTATGCCATCCCTAGAACTTTTTCTTCAAAGGTTTTCTCTATATTTAACTTGTCTTGATGTAATTCATATTCTGCCTCTGCAAGAGGTAACCTTGTCAAAAATGGATGAGTCAAAGAATGCAGTGCCACTTCATGTCCCTTATATACTTCTTTCAATTCGTATAAACTTAGACGTGATATTTTCAAATCATCAATATCAAAAGAACCATTTTGTGGCCCAAGTCCAGAATTAATATTAAATGTGCATTTGAGATGATATTGATTTAGCAATTCTACAAGTCGAATATCTTGTAGAACACCATCGTCATAACTGAATGTAACTGCCTTATTATACTTCTCAGTCCAATTCATAAAAGAAACCCTTTCCGACATGCCTTATATTACAAAATTGTATTATTATCTTCGTTCATGCAAAAAACTTTTTCATTTTGTATCAAGTCAGCAGGTTCAATTGTCAAGGTTTTTACTTTAGCTCTTATGAGCGATTTCATGTATTGAATCAGAAATTCAATTTTGAGTTGTGCCCCTTGAAACTCCGCTTCAACACTTCCGTCGTCTCTATTCATTACCCATCCAGTAAGACCCAGTTTAGTGGCAAGTAGAAACACTTCCATTCTAAAGCCGATATTTTGGACCCTACCTGAAAAAACAACATGTTCTCTAATGTTTTTACTTGAATCAAATTGAGGAATCACAATCTGATTCACTTGTCGTGTTACATATTTATTTCTTAGTTTAATTAGATGGTCAATTAGTTTCATAGGTCACCTGCCCTCATTATGATAATATAATAACAAATTAGCCACTAATAAGCAAAAAGAATTGACCATGAATTCTCAAGTCAATTCTTCAATCTACTGTTAAGTTGCACAATCATTTGCTTGATACAACGTTATTAATCATCAATAAGTGTCGAAATAATTATTTCTTTCCGAATGTTTTTTGAGCTGGTTTTACTTCTGGTTTTGCTGCTGGTTTTGCTACTGGTTTTGCTACTGGTTTTACTTCTGGTTTTGCTACCGGTTTCTTGTTTTCCATAAACGTTCCTCCTTTCAAGATATATTAATGACTTATAAAAATCCATGTGGATATCGGACTTTTTCATTCGACAAAACGAATGAAAATATACTCTCTACACTATATTATACTACTCCAAATTGGATATGCAATAGCCACTATAAGGCAACTTGATTGTTTTATTCAAATTATCAAATTTGCTTGAAATTTGGATGAAGAAATACAAGAATATTCATGATAAAATGACCTGCAGTATGATTAATTTAAAGAAAGTGAAATGTAAAATAAAGCGATATTATGGTAAAGTCAAATTAAAAGTTTTTTACTTCAATGATTTGCATTTAGTCGGTAAATTTGTTAACATATAGTATGTTATCAAATCGATACTTAACCCAAGAATAGGCGGCGCCTTCAATGGACCAACAAGAACATAAAAGAAGGATTAGATATAAAGGAACTCACCCTAAGACTTATGATGAAAAATACAAAGAGCTTCAACCAGATAAATACCAAGAAACCATCGCTAAAGTCATAGAAAAGGGAAATACTCCTGCTGGAATGCATCGTCCAATATGCGTGAATGAGATTTTAGAATTCTTGCAAATTCAACCTGGTCAAATCGGATTGGACGCGACACTAGGTTATGGTGGGCACACAACTGAAATGTTGAAGTGTTTAAACCAAAAAGGACATCTGTATGCGATTGATGCAGATCCGATTGAACTGCCTAAAACAAAAGAAAGATTAGGAAATTTAGGGTTTGGATCTGAAATTTTGACAGTAACAAACATGAATTTTTCAGATGTTGATCAAATCATCTCTAATTCTGGTTTGTTTGATTTTGTAATTGCAGACCTTGGGGTTTCCTCCATGCAAATTGATAATCCAGAACGAGGGTTTTCCTTTAAGACGGATGGCCCACTCGATTTAAGAATGGACCCCCGTAGAGGAATTTCTGCAGAACAAAGATTAAAGAGTATGACTCAAGACGAACTCGAAGGGATGTTAAAAGAAAATTCAGATGAACCCTATGCAAAAGAAATAGCGCAAGGAATTATCGCAGAATTCAAAAAAGGGAATCGTATTTCTACAACTTCTCATCTTCGCAAAGTAATAGAAGATTCTTTGAGTTTCATCCCTAAAAATGATCCCGATGATGAAATAAAGAAATCATGCCAAAGGTCGTTTCAAGCATTAAGAATTGATGTCAACCAAGAACTAGAAGCTTTATATCTATTCTTGGAAAAACTTCCACATATACTTGCAAAAGGTGGGCGCGTTGCGATACTGTCATTTCATTCAGGTGAAGACAGACTTGTTAAGAAATCGTTCCAATATTATTTTAGAGAAAAAGTCTATCAAGAAGTTGCACGGGACCCGATTCGTCCAACATCTGAGGAACAAAATTCGAATCCTCGTTCAAGGTCCGCAAAACTAAGATGGGCAATTAAATCATAAATTCAAGAATCTATTAAAAAAGCATAGTCACCGAGGCGTGATTATGCTTTTTTTTATATGTGCAACTTAATCGATAGTACATATACCTTATTATTGGGTTCTAACTTCGAATCTTCATACATCTCATACTCAATATGCTCTTCTTTTAATCCAACTTCAAGATGACACAGAGCAATACCCATATCTAAAGCTTGTATATCAAAATCTAACTTTCCACCATAATTTGGTGTTCTGTCTAAATATAGATGAAGAATTTTATCTTTGATCAAAATACGCCAAGGTTGTTTGTTGGATGCCGAGGGTGCAACTCTCACAAGATCTAATACTTTTGATAAGTGGTGATTTTCATGGACTGGATGCGTCCAGTCTTCTTCAAAAAAAAGTTGATTGAACGGCTTTCTTGAATCTGCATGAATCGCAGTTCTAATGAGACGTTCTTTGAGATACTTTTTGCTTGATTCATAGCCAATCGCTGTAATAGCAGGAATGATTTGGTTCATCTTGATCTTATCAGATAGTAATTCACGTTGAAAAGTTCCACCTAACCAAACGGTCGCAATCTCTCTCTTCGTTAGTTTAAGAATGAGATACTCTAATAGATAACCATAATCCACAATCGACTTGAAATCCTTTAAAGATGCGCCACCAATAAATGCATGAGCGTTTCTTACAAAACCATATGTTCCAATCTTTCTAGATTCGTTAGGATTTCCTTCTTTATTTTCAATATAGAAAAAATCAAATTTATGTTGAAATGGTCCAGTCAATTCGTTCAAGTTCTTAATTTCTTTTTTTATGAACTGATAATCTTGGTTGGTGAATACATCTTCTGCAAAACTGCGAACCGATTTTCTTTGATAGATTGCATTAATCATAAATGACCTCCTTAAAAATCATTGTGAATAGATGGCGTTCATAAGAGCTTATTTCAATTCAAGCAATGTGACGCTTTCAACATGATTCGTTTGTGGGAACAGATCAATCGGATGTACTTGAACCAGTGAATAATCTTCTCTTGTTAAATTCTGCACGTCTCTAGCGAGCGTTTCAGGGTTACATGAAATATAGACGAATTTCTTCGGTTTCATTCTTAGGAGAAGTTTAATAAATTCAGCGTTGAGTCCTTCACGAGGTGGATCTACAAGCAAGATGTCGATTTTGACTTTTTCATCAATCACTTTTATCATATAATCCAAAGCGTCGCTTTGATAAAACCTTGCATTGTCTGCGTGATTGATTCTGCTGTTAATAATGGCATTTTTAACAGAGTCTTTATTTATTTCGACCCCAATCACTTTTTTAACATAATCAGAAAAGATGATACCGATGGTTCCAACGCCACAATACAGATCGAGCATGGTTTCATCCTTTTTCGGCTTAGCAAGTTCTAGTGCTTTTTTATATAAGGTTTCAGTTTGTCTCGAATTGACTTGATAGAATGTTTTAGTAGAAATTAAGAATGTTTTTCCTAAGAGTTGATCCTTAATGCTGCCGCTACCGTAAAGAATCCTCTCAAAATCTCCTAAGATGACGGAAGTTGTTCTTGAATTGATGTTTTGAACGATTGAGGTGATTTCAGGATGTGCTTCTCTTAACGCCTTAACAAAGTTGTTTCTTCCTGGAAACATTTCTTCTTTTGCGACGATTACCACAAGAACTTCACCCGTAGATTCGGATGTCCTAATCAACACATGTCGAATCAGTCCTGTCTTTTTATCTTCATCATAAGGCTCGATATGCTGTTGTTGGAAAAGAGTTCTCATTGTTTTTATGATTTGGTTCGCTCGGTCATCTTGAATGACGCATTCATCGACATTAATGATATTATGAGTGAATTCTTCATAGAATCCGGACATCACTTTCTTGCCTTTAAGTGAAATGATCATTTGGTTTTTATTTCGATAATGGTACGGCGATTTTGCGGGAATGATTGGTAAAAATGTTTTGACAACGACTCCATATTTTTCAAATGCATCTTTAACCGAAGACATCTTCAGTTCTAATTGCTTTTCATAGGAAAAATGTTGAAGTTGGCATCCGCCGCATTCAAAATAGCGTGGGCATTTCGGCTTTAATCTCTCGTTTGAAAGCGAAACGTATTCACGAACTTTTCCTGTTCCGTTGTTAAATAGTTCAACTTTGGCAATCTCTCCGGGAAGAAGATTTGGAATTTTATAGATTTTGTATCCTTGTACAAATTCACCATACCCATAGTTGTCTATAGACTTGCATTCTACATTTGTAATCATCATATCACCTATCATCATTATACTTTAATTTTCCGTAAAAAAAGCAAAAAGCTATGCTTTCCGCTTATTTTCCGTACATTACATACAAAATCCAATTCTCAAATCGCTTCGGCAGTAATCGTTTTAAAAAGACGAATAATTTATATTCAAATCCAACTGTGACCTTGACTGGCATTGACTTTCTTTTGATTAGTTTGTCAACAACCTTGACAACCGTCATAGGGGATTTACCATTTTGCTCGTCTTTTTCCATACGAGCAATCGAACGTTTGATTCTGTCTTTGTAGATATCATTTTCCATTACATTCGGCTGTTCTCTGTTTTGTGTAAATCCAGTTTTTGTATCTCCTGGCAAAACACATGAGACATCAATTTTAAAGGGTCTGAGTTCCATTCTTAAAGCTTCTGAGAATGCATGAACACTCGCTTTTGTCATTGAATAGAATGCTTGGAATGGAATCATCAAATCACCTGCAACTGAGCCGATATTGATGATTTTGGCTTGGTCTGATTTTCTTAAAAGCGGCAAAGCTGCTTTGGAAAATAGAAAGACACCATAGACATTCACTTCAAAAATCCGTTTTACTTCTTCAAAAGTTGTATATTCAATCGCACCACTGACACCCATTCCAGCGCAATTGATTAAGATGTCAATTTTCGATTCGGCTTTTTCGATTTCAGAAATCGCAGATTGAATCATTTCTTCTTTTGTTACGTCACAAGCAATGTAGTGATAAGGTAGTGTTCCGTTTGGAATACTTCTGGACACACCATAGACATTGAATCCCTTATCGTGGAAATATTGTGCAATTTCCTTACCGATTCCACTTGAAGCACCGGTAACGACTAATACTTTACTCATGATGAGAGTGTAAAAACGCCATTAATTCTTCTTCCTTTTCGGGAAGTGTGTGCAGCACGTCAGAAATGATTGAAACAGCTTCATCCATTAATTCTCTTGTATGGGTTGAAGTGTAGGATGTTCTAATTAGGCATTCTCCTTCAGGTGTAGCAGGTGGCAACACTGGGTTGACGTAAACGCCACGGTCATAAAGAATCTTGCAGGCAACCAATGTTCTTAACATGGTGTATGTATAGATTGGAATGATAGGAGCGATTGAATGGTCAACAATTGGAAGACCTTTTTTGATAAGTTCTTGACGAACATATTTTGCAATATCAAGCAATGCTTTTGGACGCTCTGGTTCTGCCTTCAAAATTCTGAGTGCTTCAAGTGCGGTGGCTGCATTTGCAGGCGTTATTGCTGCGCAGAAAATGAAAGGTCTGGATTTGTGTTTTACAAATTCGACGACTTGACTGTCCGCAACCATGTATCCACCCAAACTTGCTAGCGATTTAGAAAATGTACCCATGATGATATCGACGTCATCTTCCAATCCAAAATACTCAGCTGTTCCACGTCCTGTTTTTCCTAAAACACCAAAACCATGGGCATCGTCAACCATGACTCTTGCGCCATAAATTTTTGCTAGTCTTACGATATCAGGCAGTTTACAAATGTCTCCACTCATTGAAAAGACACCATCAGTGACAATTAGTTTTCCTTTTTCAGGATCGGCCTTTTTTAATTGTTTTTCAAGGTCCGCCATATCATTATGTTTGAATCTGACAAGTTCGGCATAAGATAATTTAGCACCGTCATAGATACTTGCATGGTTTTCCCTATCGCAGAAAATCAAATCATTTCTTCCTGCAATTGCGGAAATAATACCAAGGTTTGTTTGGAACCCTGTAGAAAAGGTTACGCAAGCTTCTTTATGTAGAAATTCAGCAAGTTCGCTTTCCAAAGTGATGTGTGTAGTCAAAGTTCCGTTTAAAAAACGAGAACCTGAAACCCCTGATCCGAAATCTTCAAATGCCTTAATTCCAGCCCTGATGACTCTCTCGTCGCCAGTTAGTCCAAGATAATTGTTCGATCCGATCATAATTTTTCTATGACCTTCCATTATTACTTCGATGTCTTGTTTCGTCTCTAAAGCATGAAAATAAGGGTAAACCCCCAATGCTTTATATTCGTCAACCGTTGTAAATTCTTCGCACTTTTTAAATAGATCCATATTTTCCCCCACCCTTAATTATTCTTCACTAATTATATTTCCGTGATAAACGGTAATTTCATCATCCAATTCAACTTGTTCCAAATGGCTGTTAAAGAAGTCGCTGTGAACCGCTGAAAGAAGTTCAAATGCAAAGTCATTGATAACGATTGGATCGAGTTCTCCCGCTCCTGCAATTTCAGATAACTGCGATGCAGTGTTGTTAAAGTCGATTCCATAATCAAATTCATCTTCTTCGTGATGGTGGTCGTGTCCACAAGAACACTCTTCATCATCATCGCCACATTCACAAACATGTTCTTCCTCTTCGAGTTCTTCCTTAACAAAGGAAGCAATTCCTATTCCAATATCCATCCTTGGAAATTCGTTTTGAGCCAAAGCGTCGTTGTAGTCGCCAATCATCGTATTGATGATGACTGCATCTTCAAAAACAGACATTAAAACTTCGCCGTCAGGTGTAAAAGAGGTAGCTTTTACATAAAATTCTCCTGACTCAACTACAATATTTTCTGGGTTTTTCTTAAGTAAAATCATTGTTTCTAGAAGGAAAGATTCCAGCAATTCTGCAGCTTTTTGATCTGAACTAACTCCATAGAATTCGTCTATATTTCTTACTAATATGTAAATGTCGCTATAAAATTCATCAAATTCTAATTCTTCATAGGATTCAACCATCTCGTCTTCTGAAGCAACCAGAGGTTGTTCATAGGATTCTGAGGATAGAATTTGATTGATTTTTTCAATAATATCTTTCACATAGTTCTCCTTAATTCATAATGAGAATATTATAACACACAAGAGTTTCTTTGTATATATGAATGTATACTCGTAAATTCTTTGAATTTAGATAAAAAAAGTCAACCGCGAAGGTTGACTTTATGCTATTCAGTTCTAAGTGCAACAACAGGATCTTTGTTCGAAGCGATTCGTGCCGGAATCAATCCTGCAATAAACGCGAGTGTAATACTGATTGCGACTAAGGCTATTGCGTGAAGCACTGCCAAGTTCGCAACATTTGGCATATCTGCCAATTTGTAGATAATGAAGTTGATTGGAATTAGCAGCAGTAAGCTGACGCCAATACCAACAATTCCTGAAACAAACCCAATAATGATATTTTCGGTGTTGAAGACTCTGGAAATATCTTTTTTTCTAGCTCCTAAAGCTCTCAATACACCAATTTCTTTGATTCTCTCAAGGACGGAAATATAAGTGATAATGGCAATCATGATTGATGAAACCACTAATGAGATAGCCGCAAAAGCGATAAGTACGATTGAAATGGTATCAATGACGCCACCAACCATTGAAGTAAATGTCGCAGCTTGATCAACGTATTCAATTCTGGTTGGATCGTCTGAAGCTAGTCCATCGTTATATGCGTCCAAGTAAACTTTCAAAGCATCTTTATCATCAAAATTTTTCGGATAAAGGTAGATGGAAGAAATCGGGCCAACTTCATCAGGATAATTCGTTTCAATGTCATTTACAAGGTCTGAAGTATATCCAAGACCGTTATAGAGAAGCGAGACATTGGATCCATCTTTCAGCCTAATGATTCCTGAAATGGTGATGTCTAGCCCTGTCGACCCGTCACTGGTTAAAGGATTATATTCACCAACGAACAATTTGAATGATTTTCCAACGATATCAGAGAATTGAAATTCGGTTTGTGTTTCCGGATCAAATCCTAGTGCCTGTAATGTTGAAGTATAAATTCGGTTGTATTCATCGATGACAAGAACAACTTCATAGGAACCATCTGTTGAATTAACAGTTGGATAGGTTCCATAAAGAATATCGTAGTTATCTGAAAATACATTTCCGTCTGGAAGCAAGGTAAAGAAGGATGACATAGCCGCAAATGGAGATGAAGGTGAACTATCAGATTCAATGGTTTCACTGTAAAGCGGAACGTAGCCGGTATATAAGTCTGTCGTAACATAACTTAACAAGGCTAGGTTCATCGCGTGAACGTATTTCGTTCCATCAATGGTCTCTGGAGCGATGTTGGTTACATAGTCATTGACGTAACTCACATATTCGTCAGTAATCGTGTTTTCAGTAAAGAAAGACGCTAACTGATGTTGATCATAGGCGGTAGCGTAGGTGTCCGCAGGATAGGGAGCCATATCTTCGACTCCAGCTTGACGTAATTTTTCCAAATCTAGTCTTGAAGAAGAAATCATGATTGGATATCCACCCAAGGTATCCTGTTCAAAGTTTGAAATTTGTTTGTCCATTCCATTCGAAAGTGCAAGAATCAAGGCGATGCCGATAATTCCGATACTTCCTGCAAAAGCTGTCAGCAAAGTTCGTCCGATTTTCGTACGAATATTATTAAGAGATGAAATGAAAGCAGTCTTGTATGACATTGAAGTTTTCTTTAATGAGAATGTCGTTTTCATTTCTTTGATTTCTTTGACTGGATTAGTATCATCTATCATTTCTCCGTCTTTGAGACGGATGATTCTTGAGGAGTACTCTTCTGCAAGTTCGCCGTTATGCGTGACCATGATGACTAGTTTGTTTTTAGCTATTTTTTTGATGAGTTCAAGGATTTGAACGCTTGTAACAGAATCTAATGAACCCGTTGGTTCGTCTGCTAAAATGACATCAGGATCATTTGCAAGAGCTCTCGCAACTGCGACTCTTTGAGACTGCCCTCCTGATAATTGATTTGGATGCTTATGAATATGCTCAACCAAACCAACCTCCGTCAGAACCTCAATCGCGCGTTTCCTCGTTTCGGATGAGGAAATTCCGCTTAAGGTCATACCCATCTCTACGTTTTGAAGAACGCTAAGATGTGGAATTAAGTTATGAGACTGGAAGATGAATCCAATCGAGTTGTTGCGATACATGTCCCATTCTTCTTCTGAAAAGTTTTTGGTGGATTTTCCGCTGATAATAAGATCGCCTTCATCATAATGATCGAGTCCTCCAATGATGTTTAAGAGGGTTGTTTTTCCACAACCGGAAGGTCCAAGAATCGTTACAAATTCATTTTGTCTAAATTCGAGCGACACTTTATTTAATGCAACTTGTTTAAAGTCACCGACCTCATAGGTCTTTTTTATATCTACTAATTTTAGCATTTGCTTTCCTGCTTTCTTTGATACCCCTGTTGGAGAATTTTTAAATATTCTTTTAGTCTAGTACGAGATTCGTCTATCGACTGGTTTTGAATGAATGCTGATACGAGAACGGATTGAAGAACTGAAAACACAATATCGACAGTCGCTCTAATGTCTTCATCACTTTGAAATGCGAACTGGTCTTTATTTAAATACGGAATGATTCTAAACAAGCCATGCTTAAGTGGTTGCTTTCCCGCAAATGGAGAAAAAGGATTTTCAGATTCTGATTGAATGAACATCATGACGTGTTTGATAAAATCTTGATTTTCTTTTGCTTCATAAGTTTCATAAAAATAATCAAAAAGTCCAAGTATGGTTTCGGTCAAATCTCCACCTGAGCGAGCTATATTTTCGTTTAGGCTTTCCTTGACTCCTTGAATGAGTTTTGAAAGAACAACAGTAAGCAAGTCCTTCTTGTCTTCAAAGTACATGTAAAAACTTCCCCTTGAAATCCCCGCATCTTTGATGATTTGATTGATGGATGACTTAGAAAATTCAACTCTGGAGAACTCTAATTTCGCTGCAGACAAGATTGCTTTTTGCTTTTCCGATGGTAAATTTAAAAATGTTTGAGACGGCATTATTTCACCTCTATTGTTCTTCCATTCTATTCTATATGACAGGGTGTCATATGTCAAGCGTAATGACTCTGTATTTCAACACTTCACAAAAACCTCAAAAAAAAAAGATGGCTAACCTCGAAGTCACTGAAAAAGTAGGGTATATAAAAAGAGATAAAAACTCAAATGCGAGATTTATCTCTTTTTTCATTATTTTTGTCAAATTTAAGGACTATCCAAAAGCAAAGCGGAGAAAACTACTTGA
>Ga0268280_1000436_pt1 | contig 36199 bp, 33 predicted proteins | sample saktaG_9_FD_190139 | JGI IMG/M metagenome (GOLD analysis project Ga0268280, IMG submission 190139) | Saline water microbial communities from Sakinaw Lake, British Columbia, Canada - sak_2011_5_24_40m | ecosystem: Environmental > Aquatic > Non-marine Saline and Alkaline > Saline ...
CGGCTTGAAGGATTCGGGCGCTCGGTGCTATGATAAAGGCGGGACAGAACGAAGAACGAGAGGAGATTTCCATGGCTGATGTGACATATACCTGTTCGGTGTGCGGCAAGCAGACCATCGTTGAGGAAGGGAAACCGGTGCCGCTGTGCTGTACAAAAGAAATGGAGCCGCTGCCGTTCTGCACGACGGCCCCCAGCCCCGAGATGGCCCGCAACTCCGACGAAGGCCTGCCGTGTGACGACGGGACGCTGGCCAAGAAGAAATAGCCCCCGGCGGATCAGACTCTCTTTTCCTTGACGACCAGACGGTCGTAGATCCACAGCCCGATGATCGAGGCCACGCCGATGGCCACGATGATGAGCCACATGGTCACGGTGTCGACGGCACGGCCTTCCTTGAGCGGCGTTTGGATGTAGCGCTCGAAGAGCCGGCCGCCGATGGGGCCGCCGACGATGCTGGCCAGGGCGATCGGCAGGCTCTGGTAGCCGAGGTAGAGCCCTTCCTGCCCTTTGGGGGCGATGGCCCCGATGTACTCGTAGACGCGCGGCGAGGCCATCATCTCGCCCACGGCCATGGAGGCGATCGAGACGATCATGAAGATCCCGGCGATCGGCAGGCTCAAGCCGAGCAGGCCCGTCTTCTGGGTAGCGTCGGCGAAGAGCAGGGGCGGGAGAACGTTGACGAGCATGCCCAGGGTCACGACGATGGCCCCGAGCATGATCGTCTTGATGGGCAGCCACCGCTTGACGAGGCGCGTGATCAGGAGCTGGAAGCAGACGATCATGATGGGATTGGCCAGCGTGTAGAGCTCCATGGGCGCGTCGGGGTCGACGTAGCGCATGAACAGGGGCATGAGGTTGTAGAGCTGGATGTAGAGGAACCAGAACAGGCTCAGGACGAGGATGAGGAAGGCGAACTTGAGGTTCCCGAGGACCACGAAGATGCCCATCAGGGCCTGGCGCAGGGTCCTTTTCTGGACCTTCTGGCCGTCCTTGATGCCGTCGCTGACGTACTGCGGCTCCTTGTAGACGAAGAGGGTGATGACCAGGCCGACCAGGGCGAAGGCCGTCGCGGCGTAGGTGAAAATGGCCGGGATGCCCAGGTTCGTCCGGATGAAGTAGGAGACGCTGCGGCCCGAGATCGACCCGATGTTGATGACCATGTAGAAGATGCCGAAGGCCAGCGTGGCCCGGGTCCCGGCCGTCTTCTGGACGGTGCCGGCGATGCAGGGCTTGACGATCGAGCCGCCGAGGCCGATGAGGACGATGCCCAGGACGACGGGCACGGTGAAGTCGACGGTTTCGGCCGCGCCCCTGCCGATGATCCCGGGCCAGAGCCGCTGGAGGTTGCCCATGATGAAATAGCCCATGGCGATCAGGACGAACGAGACCGAGAGCGAGCGCTTGAAACCGAACTTGTCGGCCAGCGTCCCGGAGAGGATGGGCATGAAGTAGATGATCCCCCAGAGGAGGGAGCCGTTGAGGAACGTCGCGAAACTGGGGGTCATTCCGAGAGACTCCTTCAGGTAGATGACCATGAAGGAGGCCATGGAATAATAGGCGGCCCGCTCGAAGAGCTCGATCGTGTTGGCCGTCCAGAACGTGGCCGGGAACTTCGGCTTGATGGTCGGTTCGTCGGTCATGGTCGGTGTCCTCCCGCCGGTAAAATAAACCAGGGCTGCCGCCCGAATCAAGAAATATTTTCTTCCCGGTCCGCGGACCGGACGTCATCAGAATAAGAGCCGCGCTTTTTCCTCGACCTGCTTGATCAGTCGTTCGCAGCTTATCCGGTCCGGCGCCTCCAGGACGACGATGAGGACGGACCGGGCCACGGCGGCCGCGGCGTAATCGCCGGTTTCGAGCTTCTCGAGCGTCCGCGAGCTTGTCCCATCGAACGTTTTCGAAAAGAAGTCCTGGCCGAACTTTTCGTAGATGTGCCGGGCGTTTTCCTCCGACGGGTAGGATATGACGAGCAGAAGCGCTTCCCCCGGGCCGGCCATATATCGGGCGAATACGGCTTCCGTATTTTTACCGAGCCCCAGGACGGCCTCGTCGGCCAGATAGTAATGGGCGTTGAGGGCCGCCTGGTCGCGGAGAGCGACGACGCTCGATCCGATCAATCCCTCGGCCGGCAGGACGTCGCGGAGACGGCCCCCTTCCGGAACCCGGCCCGGCGCGACGAGCGGGGAAAGCAGGAGGGCGGCGAGCAAGAAAAACAAGCAGATCCTCCGCATGGTTTACACCAGATACTTGTCGACGAGGTTGATCAGGAAATAGGCCACCCCGGCCGTCAGCCCGGCGCCGGGGATGGTGAAGACCCAGGCCCAGACGATCCTCAGGGTCACGCCCCAGCGGACGGCCGACATCCGCTTGGCCGCTCCCACGCCCGAGATGGCCCCGGTGATGACGTGGGTCGTGCTGACCGGCACGCCGGCGTGGGTGGCGAAGAAGATACTGATGGCGCTGGCCGTCTCGGCGCAGAAGCCGTCGATCGGCCGGAGCTTGGTGATCTTCTGGCCCATGGTCTTGACGATCCGCCAGCCGCCGGAGAGCGTCCCCATGGCGATCGCGGCGTGGGCACCGAGGACGACCCATAACGGAATGTAGAACGTTTTTGTCCAGCCGGCGGCGAAAATGAGGCTGGCGATGATGCCCATCGTCTTCTGGGCGTCGTTGCCGCCGTGGCCCAGGCTGTAGAGGGCTGCGGAAACGAGCTGAAGACGCCGGGCCGCCTTGTTTATCCGGGTCGGATTCCCCTTGCGGACGATCCAGGTCGTGATCGTGATGAAGGCGACGCCCAGGACGAGGCCGAGGATGGGGGCGACGAAGATGAAGATAACCGTCTTGACCCAGCCGCTGGCGATGATGGCGTCCGGGCCTGCCTTGACGATGGCCGCCCCGGCGTATCCCCCGATCAGGGCGTGGGACGAGCTCGTGGGCAGGCCGAGGATCCAGGTGAAGAGGTTCCAGCCGATGGCGCCCAGGAGGGCGGCGAAGATGACCTGGGGCGTGACGATGCTGATGTCGATCATCCCGGCGCCGATCGTGTGGGCGACGCCCGTGCCGAAGACGAGAAAGGCGACGAAGTTGAAGAAGGCGGCCCAGATGACGGCCTGCCGGGGCGTCAGCACGCGGGTCGAGACAACGGTGGCGATGGAGTTGGCCGCGTCGTGCATGCCGTTGGTGAAGTCGAAGGCCAAAGCGACCAGGATGATGAAGATGACGAAGAGGAAACCGGCGCTGGGCATGAAACTCAGGTGGACTTGACGATGATCTCCTCGATGACGTTGGCCACGTCCTCGCAACGGTCGGCGGCGACCTCGAGCCGGGTGTAGATCTCCTTGAGCTTGATGAGATCCTTGATCTCGGCGGCCGTTTCCGCCTTCTCGAAGAGGTCGGCGATGGCCTCGCGGCAGACGACGTCGGCCTCATACTCGAGGATGTTGATCTGCTTGCAGAAGGCGTGGACGTGCCCCAGGGACTCCAGGTTGTCGATGGCCTCGAAGATCTGCTGGACGGCCTTGCTGATGATGTCGACGAGTTTTCTCACCTCGGGCGTCGGCTGGGCGACGTGGAAAAAGAACATCCGGCTGGCCACGCCCTCGATGCAGTCCAGGACGTCGTCCAGGCCGCTGGCCAGGCCGTGGATGTCCTCCCGGTCGAGGGGCGTGATGAAGGTCTCGCGGAGCTTGGTGAAGATCTCGTGGGTGATATTGTCGCCCTGGTGCTCGATGTCCTTGATATGCAGGTATTTCTTCTCGACGTCCTCGTAGTTGTTCACGAGCTCCTGGAGGGCCAGGACGCCGGTCTTGAGGTTGGCCGCGTCCTGCCGGAATAATACGAAAAACTTCTGCTCCTTGGGAAACAGGTGCAATTTCATGGCGTTATGCTCTGGCTTTTATGTTCCGGGAATCCCATCCTAATGAAGCTCGGAAATATTGTCAACCGAAGCGGCGTGCCGGCGGGCTTCAGAGTTTGAGCCTGAGCCCGGCCCGGCCGAGAAGCGTGGTCAGGATGAGGATAACCCCCGTCATGGCCGCGGCGTTGAGGATGCCGCCGAGAAACGGTTCTCGTTGACGAGCAGGACTCCGACCGGCGATGTCGTTGACGAAGATCATGGTGGTGTCTCTTGAGCGGCAAGGACGCCCCGGACGTAGCCGACGGATTCGGCCAGCCCCGGCAGGGGATCCCGGCCGTCCTTCTCGTATTCGAAAGCGGCTGTCCCCCGGTAATCCATCGCGGCGAGCGTCCGCAGGAAGCGGGGCAGGTCGATGACGCCCCGGCCGGCTTCGACCGGCCCACCGTCCTTCGTCGGAGCCGTGACGTCCTTGAGGTGGACGTCGAGGAGGCGGGTGCCGCAGGCGACCGCCGCCTCCGATGGATCGATCCCCGAGCGCTGGCAATGGCCGATGTCCAGGCAGACCCCGATGCGCGGGTCCAGGTTCCTGATCCTTTCCAGAATGCTTGCCGGCGTCGGGTAGAGGAGGTCGCCCGGCCCGTGATTGTGGACGGCGAGCTTGATGCCCGTCTCACGGACTTTCCGCTCGACGCGGCCAAGGAGCTCATGTCCGGGGACGCCGATAATGACCTCCATGCCTCCGGCCCGGGCATAGGCAAAGGCCTGATCTACCTCGTCCTCGGTGGTCATATAGACGACCCCACAACCGTAAGGGACGAGGCCGGCCGCCCTGATCTTCGCAACCGCGGCCCGGATTTCCGCCTCGGAGCTGTCGAGCGGAAGGTGGACGCTCTTGACGGCGATCCGGACGAGTCCGACCCGCCCGGCCATGGCCAGAGCCGCGTCGAGGTCGAATTCACGGAAGGTGTAAGAGGTGAGGCCGAGCTCGAAGCGCCCCTCGACGCGTTCTTCCAGGCCCGTCCGGCCCGCGCCGAATCCGGACCGGCCCATGACCACCGCGCCCGTCAGCGCGCCCACGAAGCCATGGATAAAGCCTCGCCGCGTGATCTTCTTCATCCGTGCGTTCTCTCCCTCGACGTACGAGCCTAACTATAACGGCTTTTTCCGGTCGCGGTCAATCTCCGAAAGTCGCCGGCTCGTCCCTTGACAGCGGCTGGGGCCTGGATTAGCATCAGGGCGAACGAGGGGCGGCGCGAATCTGCGGAGAGGAAGGAGACCGGTCCAGTGAAAAAACAACAGGGATCGACGGGTTGTCCGACGTGCCCGTTGAGCCGCCGCCGTTTTTTGGCCGCGGCCTCGGCGGGGGCCCTGGGCGCGCTCGCGCCCCGAGGGCTGTTCCCGGCGAACGGACGGGGAGAGAAGCTGCGCATCCGGATCATCTACGCCCTCCACGCCGTCATTCAACCCGAGCCGGACTGGCCGAACGTCGGCTTCGATTTCCAGCCCATCATGGATAGGATGACGACTTCCCTGGCGACAAGCTTCCCCGAGTGCGAACTTATCAGCACCATGGCCAAGGGTCCTGAAGAGGCCCAGAAGATCCTGGCCGCTGACGCGGCGGCCCCTGTCGACGGCTACGTCGTCTGCCAGCTCAACTGCTGGAACCAGGTCGTTCAGACGATCGCCGGCTCCGGGAAGCCCACCCTTTACGTCGATTTCCAATACGGCGGGAGCGGCGGATTTCTCGTCTACACGGCCGCCTTCCTGCGCAAGAAAACGCCCAACCTCGGTTTTGTCGCCTCATCGCGCATGGAGGACCTCGTCGCCGCCTTCCGCGCCTTCGACCAGGTGAAGAAGGCCGGTCCGGGGAGCGATTTCGGGGCCCTGGTCGCGTCCATCCGACGATCGGCAACGCCCGGGCCCGGCAACCTCGCCGCGAGCCCCGACGATCTATCCGTCCTGTCGGCCGGCGACTGCCTCCGGAAAATGAAGGAGTCGAAGATCCTGGCCGTCGGCGGCGGCTGGCCCGGCATCGCCCCGGCGGTCATGGAGGGCATGGGCATCGAAGTCGTCAACGTGCCCTATGCCGAGGTCAACGACGCCTGGGCTGCGGCCGACAAAGAGGACGCCAAGGCCATCGCCGACCGCTGGCTCAAGACGGCGGCCCGGATCGAAGGGGTCAGCATGGAAACGCTCGAGACATCGGCGGCCATGTACCTCGGCCAGAAGGCCGTCCTTAGCAAGCACGGCGCGAACGCCATCACCATCAACTGCCTCGGCGGGTTCTACGGCGGCCATATCCATGCCTACCCCTGCCTCGGCTTCCACGAGCTCAACAACGAAGGCCTCGTCGGCGGCTGCGAGTGCGACGTCCGGTCGACGGCGACGATCGTGGCCATGAACGCGCTGACCAAGGGCCGGCCGGGCTACATCTCCGACCCGGTCATCGACACGGCTTCGCGCCGGATCATCTACGCCCACTGTGTCGCCTCGAACAGGGTTTTCGGCCCCGGCGGCCCGGCCAACCCCATCGAAATCCTGACCCACTCGGAGGACCGCCAGGGCGCTTCGGTCCGGTCTATCTTTCCCCTGGGCTACATGACCTCGACGCTCGAGTTCTCGCCGGAGCGCAAGACCATCCTCTTCCATCAGGGCCGGGCCGTGGCCAACGTGCCTGACGACCGGGCCTGCCGGACCAAGCTCGCCGTCGAGCCCGTGGGCGACATCGAGAAGCTCTTCACCCAATGGGACCAATGGGGCTGGCACCGGGTGACCGTCTATGGGGACCTCAAGGAGCCCGTCTTCGCCCTGGCCGACGCCCTCGGCTGGCGCGTCCTCGAAGAAGCCTGAGTCCGGCGGGCCATGAGAAGAACACTCCGGCACCAAAAGCTGCTGACGCTCGGCCTCCTGCTCGTGGCCATCCTTGTCGGAGGGACGGCCGGCTACATGATCATCAGCCGCGTTTCGTTGCTCGACGCCCTTTACATGACCATCATCTCCATCACCACCGTGGGATACCGTGAAATCATCCCCCTGACGCCTTCCGGAAAGATCTTCACGATCGTGGTCATCGTCGTGGGCCTGGGGATCGTCTTTTACTTTCTTCAGACCATCGTGGAGGATGCTCTCGAGGGGCGTATCCGGAAAATATTCGGGAGACGGAAAATGCAAAAAAACATGGCCAGAATGGACCATCATGTTGTCGTGGCCGGTTTCGGCCGGATGGGGGAAGTCGTTTGTAAGGAGCTTGAAGGGAACCACGTGAAGTTCGTCATCATGGAGAACTCGCCCGCGCGGTTCGCCCTGGCCGAGGAACGCAACTACCACGTGCTCAACGCCAATGCCGCCGATGAGGAAGCCCTGAAGGCGGCGGGCCTGGATAAGGCCCGGGTCTTCATTTCGCTCCTCGCGGATGATGCCGACAACATCCTCTCGGTCATCACGGCCCGAGAGATCAATCCGGGTCTGATCATCATCACCCGGGCCCTGGACAGCGCCAACGAAAAGAAGATGTACAGGGCCGGGGCCAATCGGGTCGTTTCCCCTTACGAGCTGTCCTCACACCGGATCGTCCGGATGGTCGAGAAACCCAACGTCGTCGATTTCTTTGACAGCCTCCTCAGCTCCCAGAAATACAAGCTCTCTCTCGAGGAGCGGGTGGTCAACGAGGGTTCCGAGTTCGCTGGCCAGACCATCCGCGAAGCGGGTTTTCGGGAACGGTTCAACGCCATCATCGTCGCCGTCCGCCGTGACGGGGAGATGATTTTCAATCCCGGACCCGACTTGAGCATACGAAGCGGCGACATCTTGATCCTGATCGCCGAGCCGGAAACTCTCCGTGAGATGGGATGACCGCGAGTTTCAACGCGGCTTTCGAGGAGCGGGATCGCTCCCCGGGGCGGCCGTCAGGACGGCCTGGCCATCACCGTCCTCCGGGGCGATGTTGACGGTTGAACATCCTCGAAAGAAAGAGTAGGATGAGGGTGACCGGAGAGCCTGCCGAAGAAAGGACGCTGCCATGGCCGAGCCCTTCATCGAACAAAAAACAAGAAAGATCGCCCTCCTCATCGACGGCGATAACGCCCAGCCCTCGCTCATCGGCCAGATCCTGACCGAAGCGGGCAAGTACGGCCTCGTGACCATACGCCGGATCTACGGCGACTGGACGACCGTCAACATGTCCGGCTGGAAGACCGCCCTCCACGACAGCGCCATCCAGCCCATCCAGCAGTTCCGTTACACGATCGGCAAGAACGCCACCGACAGCGCCATGATCATCGACGCCATGGACATCCTCCACGGCCACCTTGTCGACGGCTTCTGCATCGTTTCGAGCGACAGCGACTACACGCGCCTCGCGACGCGGGTCCGGGAGATGGGCTTCTTCGTCATGGGCATCGGCAAGCGCTCGACGCCCAAGGCCTTCGTCAACGGCTGCAACATCTTCATCTACACGGAAAACCTCGTCCCCCGGGAGCGGGAGACGAGGCGGCGCGACCGGGGCGGCGCGAGGAAAACGGAGGGCAAGCAGCCGCGCGAAGAGCCCGAGGACCGCGAGGACAAGGGCCGCAAGTTCGACCCCGTCCCGCTGCTCAAGGGCGCCTTCGACATGGCCGTCCGGGAGGACGGCTGGGCCAACCTCGGCGAGATCGGCTTCTACCTTCGCCAGCTCGACCCGGGCTTCGACCCCCGAACCTATGGCTTCAAGCAGCTGTCCCAGTTGATCAAGAGCCAGCAGGCGGTCTTCGAGATCAACTCGCGTGGCGAAGAGGGCGGCGGAGCCGCGATCTATATCCGCACCCGCGAGACCCGCGACTAGCTCCCGGCCTTGTCCTTTTTCAGAAAGGCGGTGAGGAGGAACCCGCCGCCGATCGCCAGCATCAGTATCCCCCACGCGAGGTTGAGGTTGAAGCCGAGGGATTTCGCGTACATCTCTTTTTTACTCACCAGGCCGTAGATCCCGAGCAGAAGCCCGTAGGCGCTGAGCAGCCAGCCGATCGGAAGCTTGAGGTCGAGGACATGCCCCTGGCCCATCCCCGTCGTTTGGTCCTTGGTTTCGATCTTGTCGTTCATGGTTCACTCCTTGACGGGCAAAGGCTCGACTACCAGAAGATGATGTTGAGGACGATGGCGATGGCGATGGCCAGGATCCCCCAGACCGCGGGCCGCGCCAGCCAGCGGGCCGCGGCTTTGGTCTTCGGCGTCAGTCCGAAAACGAGACCCGCCAGCTCCTCCGGCTTCCGTTTCGCGGTGAAGAGGCTGACCCCGATCGTCACGACGAAGTCGGCCAGCCAGGCCCACCAGGCCTGGTAGAAATTGGCGGCCATGTCGCTCGCGTAATGGACGGCACCGAGCTTGTAGAGGAGGTAATGAACGGCCGCCGTCAGGATACCGACGAGCAGGCCGAAGAACCCGCCCCAACCCGTGGCCCCGGCCCAGAACATCCCCAGGAGGAATGTGGCGAAAAGGGGCGCGTTGAAAAAGGAGAAGACGAGCTGCATGTAGTCCATGATGTTCGGGAACGACTGGACGATGTAGGCCGTGCCGACGCTGATGGCCACCCCGAAGACGGTGGCGTACTTGCCCATCCTCAGATAGTGCGAGTCGGACTTGCCCTTCTTGATGTAGCTGCCGTAGATGTCGTATGTCCAGATCGTGTTGAAGGCGGTGACGTTGCCGGCCATGCCGGACATGAAGCTCGCGAGCAGGGCCGTGATGGCCAGCCCCAGCAGGCCGTTCGGCAGGTAGTGCTTCATCAGCAGGATGAGTGCCGAATTGTATTCGGTCGTCGGCAGGGCGCTCTGGCTGAACTCGGGCAGGACGAGCAGCGCGACGAGCCCCGGGATGACGACGATGATGGGGACGAGCATTTTCGGGAACGCGGCGATGATGGGCGTCATCCGGGCCGAGTTGATGTTCTTCGAGGCCAGGGCCCGCTGGACGACGAGGAAATCCGTCGTCCAGTAGCCAAAGGACAGGACGAAGCCCAGCCCGAAGACGACGCCGAACCAGTCGACGCCGAGCGGGTTGGCGCTCGTGCCCAGGTATTTCACCGAATGGAGGAGGGGCTCCTTGATCTTGGCCACGAACCCGGCGAAGCCGCCCACTTCCTTGAGGCCGAGGAAGACGATGGGCAGGAGGCCCAGCCAGATGAGGAAGAACTGGATGACCTCGTTGTAGATCGAGGACGACAGGCCGCCCCAGAAGACGTAGAGAAGGACGACGACCGCGGCGAAGAGAATGCTCCCGGTGAGCGACCAACCGAGCATGAGCTTGAAGAGGAGGGCCATGGCGTAAAGGCTGATGCCGCTCATGAGGACGGTCATGATGGCGAAGGAGATGGCGTTGAGGCCGCGCGTCGCCTCGTTGTAGCGGAGTTTGAGGTATTCGGGCACGGTCCGGACGCGGCTGCCGTAGTAGAAAGGCATCATGAAGATGCCCAGGAAGACCATGGCCGGGATGGCCCCGACCCAGTAGAAGTGGACCGTGGCGATGCCGTATTTGGCCGAGTTGGCCACCATGCCGATGACCTCGAGGGCGCCCAGGTTGGCCGAAAGGAAGGCCAGGCCCGTGATCCAGCCGGGGAGCGACCTGCCGGAGAGGAAGAAGTCCTCGCCCGTCTTCATGTACTTCTTGAGCGAGAGTCCGACGAGGATCATGACCAGGACGTAGCCGCCGATGATGGCGTAATCGACGGCGTTCAGAGTGATGACGGGGTCCATCTCGTTCTCCTTTCCGCGGGGGATACCGGCTGGCCTTCTTTCGCGAAGGGAGCATAATTCACGCCCCGGGAGTTGTCAACGGTGAACGCTGCCCGTTTTGGTCAGCGATGGAAGCCATGCATCTCCCCCGGCCCCCCGGGAACCAGTCCCGGCGGTTCCCCCGTCGGCCAGCCGACGGGTCCCCCTCCGCTACGGGGGCTATGCACGGCTCCCATCACTGCCCCGGGCAGCGTCCGTCTGGCGGGTAGGGCGGGGACATGTACCTGTGGTACGTGTCCCCGTTCTTGCTGTATATTGATGTCGCGGAGATTAGCGTCAGGGGAGAAGCCATGAGACATTCGTTCCGAGCGAGGAACGCCGTCATCGCGGCCACGCTGGCCGCCGTTGTAACTTCTTTTTCCGGGTGCTCGAAGCCGGTGCTTCATGGAGAAAGAGCGCTCGTCCCAGGCAGCATGAAGATCCTCCCGACGGACACGGTCGCCGAGCTCGAGGCCAAGGCGGCGCGGGTCGTGCCGTCCGAGCGGCAGCTTCGCTGGCAGGCGCTCGAGTTCCAGGCCTTCGTCCATTTCGGCATGAACACCTTCACCGACCGGGAATGGGGAGAGGGGACGGAAGACCCGAAGCTCTTTGATTCCACGGATTTCGACGCCAGCCAGTGGGTCGAAGCCGTCAAAGCGGCGGGGATCAGGGGCCTCATCGTCACGGCCAAGCACCACGACGGATTCTGCCTTTGGCCCAGCAAGTTCACGGAGCACTCGGTCAGGAATTCGCCCTGGAAGGCCGGAAAAGGCGACGTCGTCGGCGAAGTGGCCGAGGCCTGCCGCAAGGGGAAGATCGAGTTTGGCGTTTACCTTTCGCCCTGGGACCGCCACGAGCCGAGCTACGGCGATTCGCCCCGCTACAATGAGCACTTCAAGAACCAGCTCCGCGAGCTCCTGACCCGGTACGGCGAGATCTCCGAGGTCTGGTTCGACGGGGCTTGCGCCGAGGGGCTGAACGGCAAGCGCCAAGTCTACGACTGGGACGGATACTTCAAGCTCATCCGCGAGCTCCAGCCCGGCGCGGTCATCTCGATCATGGGGCCGGACGCCCGCTGGATCGGGAACGAGGCCGGCGTCACCCGGGAAAGCGAATGGAGCGTCATCCCGGTCGCGCGGACGGACAACCTGCCGGATGAGAAAAATCCGGGGGGCGTTGCCGGCCTCGACGCCCAGGCCCAGGACCTCGGTTCCATGGACAGGATCGCTGCCGTCGCCAAGCGGGGCGGGCGCCTCATCTGGTATCCCGGCCAGGTCGACGTCTCCATCCGGCCCGGCTGGTTCTACCACGCTTCGGAGGACGATAAGGTCAAGTCGTTGGATCAACTCCTCGACATCTATTTCACCTCGGTCGGCGGCAACGCCCAGCTCCTCCTCAACATCCCACCCGACAAGCGCGGCCGCATCCACGAGAACGACGTCCTACGCCTGAAAGAGCTGGGGGACAGGCTCCGGGCCACGTTCGCCGTCAACCTCGCCGCTCCTGCCAAGATGACGATGTTCTTTGAAAACACTCTCGTTGACGGAGTCGACGAACGCGGCAAAGCCACGGGGTACTCAATGGAAGGCGTCGATACCGTGGAACTCGACCTCATGGGCGCAAAGATCTTCAATATTGCCATACTCAAGGAAGACCTCCGCGAGGGGCAGCGAATAGAAGCCTTTGCCTTTGACATTTGGGACGGAAAGGAATGGAAGGAGACGGCCACGGGAACGACCGTGGGCTGGAAGAAGATTCTCCGTTTCCCAACTGTCGAATCCCCGAAGGTTCGGGTGCGTCTTTTGAGAACACGTGGCGGGAACTTTCTGTGGACGCCCGACCGGTTCGGGCTCTTTCTTGATCCCGGCAGATAAAGAGGGGCAACCCTCCGGGCCGCTCTCCGGCGTTCAATAATTCAATAAACCTCCGGGCCGATTTGCCGTATAATACCGGAGAAAGCCGCCCCCGGGCCCATCCGCGGACGGCGAGACATCCCAGGGAGGCCGGCATGCTTCGAGATATCATCAAAAAAGAGATCCTGGACAACATCACCAGCCCGAAATTCGTCTTCACCTTCCTTCTTTGCACCATCCTCATCCTGCTATCGATCTACACCGGGGTGACCAACTATAGGGCGGAGAAGAAGGAGTACACGGCGGCGCTGGCCCTCAACAAGAAGAACCTGGAGAGCCAGCCGAACTATCAATCGCTTGCCGGCATCGGCGTCAAGGTCAGCAAGCCGCCCCAGGTGCTGGGAACGGTGGTCACGGGCATCGAAGAGGCCGTCGGCCGGGTCGCCCCGGTCAATATCGCCGCCGACCCCAACCTCATTGAATCCAAGTACAGCAGCAATCCGGTCTTCGCCGTCTTCGGCTCCCTCGACCTCATGTTCATCGTCAAGATCGTCCTCAGCCTTTTCGCCATCCTCTTCACCTACGACGCCATCGTCGGCGAGAAGGAGAAGGGGACGCTCAAGCTGGCCCTGTCGAACGACGTGCCGCGCGACCGCCTCATCCTGGGCAAGGCCATCGGCGGCTATATCAGCCTCCTTCTGCCCCTCCTTATCCCGCTCGTTCTAGGCCTCCTCATCCTGGTCATCACGCCCGACATTTCGCTCGGCGGCCAGGATTGGGCCCGGCTCCTCCTCATCTTCCTCATGTTCTTCCTCTACCTGTCCGTCTTCTTCAGCCTGGGCCTCTTCGTCTCGGCCCGGACCTCGCGGTCGTCGACGAGCTTCCTCGTGCTCCTCTTTGTCTGGGTCGTCTTCGTCATGGTCATCCCCAAGGTCGCGGTCATTGCCGCCGGGCAGATCCGGCCCATCCCCTCGGTCCATGAGATCACGGCCAAGAAGGACGCCTTCCTGCAGCAGATCCAGAGCGGAGCACAGAAGGGGGTCCTCGACTGGATTAAGAAGAACGCCCCCGACGCCCAAAAGGACCCCAAAGCCTACCAGGGAAAATTCCAGCAGTTCATCCAGGACTATCAGCAGGATCTGACCTCGAAGATCGATGAGAACAATGCCGCGCTCGAACGTGACTACCAGCAGATGAAGCGGGCCCAGCAGAACCTGGCCGTCAACCTGTCCCGGATCTCGCCGGCCTCGGCCCTGACCTTCGGCTCGATGACCCTGGCCCGGACGGGTGTCGACGACTTCGATCGCTTCCTGGCGTCTGTCCGGGCTTACAAGCCGATCTACACCAAGTGGGTCAACTCCAAGCTCGGCCAGAGCATCAACTTCCAGACGGGCGAGACGGCCCAGATCAAGCTCGACGACATGCCCCAGCACGTTTACGAGCCGCAGTGGCTGAGCCGGTCGCTCGCCCGGACCATCCCCGACTTCGCCCTGCTCGCCGTCATGATCATCGTCTTTTTCGTCGGCGCCTACGTCTCGTTCTTGCGCTACGACGTCCGTTAAGGAGAAACACCATGCTCGAAACGATCAACCTGACCAAGCGTTACGAGGACGGCGAGCTCGCTCTGGACGGCCTGACCTTCAAGGTCGAGCCGGGCGAGATCTTCTGCATGTTCGGGGCCAACGGGGCGGGCAAGACGACGACCATCAACCTGTTCCTGAACTTCATACCGCCTACGTCCGGCACGGCCCTCATCGAGGGGATTGACGTGGCCAAGGAGCCGCTCAAGGCCAAGCGCCACGTCTCCTTCGTTTCGGAGAACGTTACGCTCTACGGCAATTTCTCGGCCATCCAGAACCTCGACTACTTCAGCAAGCTGGCCGGCAAGCGGAACCTCACGAAGAAGGACTACGCCGCGGTCCTGGAGCGGGTCGGCCTCCAGAAGGAGGCCTTCGACCGGCGGGTCAAGAATTTCTCCAAGGGCATGCGCCAGAAGCTCGGCATCGCCATCGCCGTGGTCAAGGACGCGGCCAACGTCCTCCTCGATGAGCCGACCTCAGGGCTCGACCCCCAGTCGGGCCGGGAGTTCCTGGAGATCCTCGTCCAGATGCGCGACACGGGGAAATCCGTGTTCATGTCGACCCACGACATCTTCCGGGCGAAGCTTATCGCCGACCGGATCGGGTTCATGAGGAAGGGCCGGCTGGTCATGTTGAAGACGGCCAAGGAGCTGGCCAACGAGGACCTGACCGACCTCTACATCCAGTACATGGAAGAGCAGCCGGGACAGGCCGTTCCGCCCGCCGCGGCTTCCGCCTGAGAGACCCGTCCGGTCAGTTGTCGCGTGGTACGGGCGTCTTTTCGAGCAGGCCCATCTTCCTCAGGGCCATGTCGCCGCGGTTCAGCTCCGGCCCTTCGCCGGGGATGTAGAGCATGACGCCGCCCTTGACAGGCCTGATGACGATCTTCCCGAGCTTGGCCAGTTCGCCCGTCGCGTCGATGGGGCTGCCGCCTTCGAAGTAGGTCTTGAAGGCGTCGTTGAACCCGCTGTAGACCGAGTGGATCCCTTTGTAATTCTCGAGACGCAGCCTGGCGATGGCCAGCTTGACGAATTCTTCTTGCGTGAGTTTGCTTTTCATCCGGACCTCCCGTCATTGTTTTCGATAAATAGGACGGTGGACGGCGGCCTTCTTTCTCACGCCCGCCGCCCATTTTTTCCGTCCCCCCTGATTTCCGGGTCCCGGGGTATGCACGCGACCGAGGATTGCGGTATAATCCCTCGCACAAAAAAGACCGTTGCGCACAAGTCGTTGACTCTTAACATATGCGCCAGATAAATCAATCGCTTACGAGAGATCCGGGGAGAGTCGGGCTTTAAGTCTTTATAAGCCCGTTTAAGTCCTTTTTAGCTTCCAACTCGACAAAAACTCGACACGTAGCTGGCACCAGTCTTCACCTGGCTTTGAGCCACGAGTGATCATGGGAGCTCTTTGTGATACGAATCTAACGCGGCCCTCGAGTGAGGAAGGCACCAGCATTTTCCAACGGGCCCAATCCACGCTTCCGGCGCGGCGATCGACGGCAGCCGTCTTCCCGCCGGATCGCTGCGGAAGGGATGGCCGTGGTACGTCGGGATATCTGCGGCCGGGGATCCCCCGGAATAAGCGGCCCTCTGGGCTCCCGTGAGTCCTGAAGCCCGAGGGGGGGTATGGGGCTGTCGCCCGGCTCGCGCGCTGACCTGCGATCGTAGATCTCTACATAAATTTACCATATTTTTTCAGTAAAGGGCCCTTCGAACAGGACTTCTGCATCTTCCCTTTATGGAACTATTGACATCGATATGCGCCGGTTGCTCACGGGATAGGACGTTGGACTCCGGACGCGAAAGATCGGTTTTTCTTAACCTCCATAAAACAAAGTAATAGTCAATCCCGTCAACAACTTAGGATCGTCCTTTTAGAGATGTCAGAGTATGCCCAAGTATATACGTAAGTACATAGTATAGTCACAATTTAGACACAGTTCCTTTATGGAAAGACCTCTAAGTCAGAACGTTAATAAGTCTAGTATTGCGGCAGGAATCTTCATTTGTGGCCCCGGGGTCAGAGAATTCAATTGAGGGCTGGCATGTTAATTGTGGGGCGAATTAGAATGCCCCTTTAAACGTCCCGACCTTAGGACTTCTTATTAAATGAAAGCACAAGTTAACTAAGGCGCCTTTTCCTTGTTAATAGATAGCCCTTGCAGGTGGCTAATAAGTTTCAGAATTAGTTTGCTTGATGTAATAAATAGGGGCATTATTAAGCAGAGCAGAATTCTACGGCGGGAATCTGTGCCTTGCGTGGAAGATGCCAATTTGATGGCAAATCGATTGGAGAGCTTGACGTATAAAAGAAAAATAGATAAGAAATACTTAGGCTTGAATCAGCAATGACGGATTATGTGCTAGATGTAAGCAACGTAGAAAAGTCCTTTAATACGAAAAGAGTTCTCTCGGGACTTAGTTTTTCACTTGGACGAGGCGGAGTCTATGCGCTCATCGGAGCGAACGGAACGGGAAAAACAACGTTATTTAACATAATATCAGGTTTTCTTCCTGCTGATGGGGGCGATGTTAGGTTCAACGGCTGCCCTATTAATAACCTATCTCCAAATCTTATTAATACTATGGGAATTTCCCGAACGTTTCAAGAAATTAAGCTCGCTAGAAGCCTCTCAGTCAAAGAAAATATTCTGCTTGCCGCTAAAATGAACAGTAACACATTTCAGTTCTATTTCAAAGATTATCCTAAGGAAGCATATTCAAAAGTAAATGACATTATTAATCAGCTTGGCCTAGATCATATTCAGATGAAGCCAATAAAAGAAATATCCTATGGAGAACAAAAGCTTGTTTCCTACGCCTGCTGCATTGCGAATGATGGCGAACTTTATTTATTAGATGAGCCTGTTGCTGGAATTAGCAGCTCTAATATTATGCGGATTACTAATTTTCTCAGGTCCATTAAGGATAGAAAAAAAACGGTCCTGTTAGTAGAACATAACCGAGAATTTATTGAGGCTATTGCTGATAGGCTCTTGTTCCTTTCATTAGGTAAGATCATAGAATTTACTAGTTATTCTCAAATGAAGAGTGATCCGCTCGTTCAGAAAGCATATTTATGAGCATATTGAAGGTTGAGCATATCTCCTCAGGCTATGGGAAAAAGCAGGTATTATACGATTTTTCTTTTTTTATAAATACAGAGAAACTTGTGCTTATTATTGGTTCAAATGGCAGCGGAAAAAGCACATTGCTTAAGACAATATGTGGGCTGATTAAGCCAATGACTAAAGATGGGAAGATTTACCTCGATGGAGAAGATGTTACATCGCTCAAACCATCAGAACGTAGCAAAAAGGGCATTCTGTATGTTCCCCAAGAAAATGAGTTGTTTGAAGATCTTACTGTGTTGGAAAACCTTAGGATCTGCGGACTCGGCAAGGGCAAGAAGTCCCTCACTGATCAGAATATGGATGAAGTGTTATCTTTATTCCCTTTGCTAGCAGGTAAAATGAATAGCAGATGCTTCCGTTTAAGCGGTGGAGAGCGCAAAATACTCACGATTGCGATGTCCTTTGTAAATAAACCAAAGCTTATAATGTTTGATGAGCCCCTTTCGGGCGTAAGCCCCAATTATTCTTCTGCTATTTGCGAACATTTAGTTAGGTTAAAAGGACATGGAATTACAATTATAATCGCTGTGACCTGCCCCCCTCACAGGGATCCAGCCCTTGTGATAGAATTTTGCTGGATCGAGGGAGGTGGATATGGCCAGGAAACGGTTCACTCCGGAGCAGGTCATAACGATGCTTCGGGAGGCGGAAGTCCTTCTCAGTCAATCTAACCCGATCGGGGAAGTCTGCCGGAAGCTGGGGATCTCCGAGCAGACCTACTACCGCTGGCGGAAGGAGTACGGCGGGATGAGGGTCGACCAGGCCCGCCGTCTCAAGGAACTCGAGCAGGAGAATACGAGGCTGAAGAAGCTGGTGGCCGACTTGTCCCTGGACAACGCCATTTTGAAAGAAGTAAACCGGGGAAACTTCTGAGCCCGGCCAAAAGAGGCCGGGCCGTCGAACATGTACGTGACGTGATGGGCATCTCTGAGAGACGGGCGTGTCGGGCGATCGGGCAGCCGCGGTCGACGCAGCGGCATGAACCCAAGGTCCCCGATGACGAGGAGCGGTTGATCGGCCAGATCGTCAGGCTGGCCACACAGTACGGCCGCTACGGTTATCGCCGGATCACGGCGCTGCTGAGGAACGACGGCTGGAGGGTGAACCACAAGCGGGTGGAGAGGATATGGCGGCGGGAAGGTCTGAAGGTGCCGCAGAAACAGCCCAAACGCGGCCGGTTGTGGCTCAATGACGGATCCTGTATCCGTCTGCGGCCCGAGAGGAAGGACCATGTCTGGAGCTACGACATGGTGATGGAGAGGACTTCGGACGGCCGGCCCCTGCGGATCCTGGCCGTCATCGACGAGTACACCAGGGAATGCCTATCCCTCCATGTGGCCCGGAGGATCAGGTCCGGGGATGTCCTGGATCAGCTCTATGAGCTGTTCCTGACGAGAGGAATGCCTGAATACATTCGGTCTGACAATGGCCCGGAATTCGCGGCTAAGGCTGTCTGCAATTGGCTGAACCGGCTTGACGTAACGACGCTGTTCATCGAGCCCGGGAGTCCCTGGGAGAACGGCTATATCGAGTCGTTCAACGGCAAGATGCGGGACGAGCTTCTGAACGGAGAGGTATTGGACACGCTGGATGAGGCGAAAGTGCTTGTGGAGGCTTGGCGAAGGGTTTACAATCGCATCAGGCCGCACAGCTCGCTGGGGTATAGGCCGCCCGCGCCGGAGGCGCACGTGGTCGGAAAGTTCACTCTAGGGCTGGTACAATGTTAGGGGGCAGGTCACTGGTTAGGCGTGGATTGGCCTCATTAGCTAAAGACAAACGTCAGGGGTCAATATTCTCAACGGAGGGGGCTATTTATGGCTTTATATAGTATCTTTAAGGGGAGCTGGCATCTGCAGCGTAAATCATCCAAACGGCCCATGGCCTCGAGCTCAGCGCTTTGTCGGTCATGGCGTTCATGACGCTCAACCTTCGCCTCTAGCCCTTTACATCAGCGTCCACAGGGAGGGGCCCTAGCTCGCGCCTCGGTCGGGCGGTCGCCGGTGGATCCGGGAGGTCGCCCCTTCCCGCCCCTTCTATAGGAGTTCTATAGGATTCTATAGAAGTTCTATAGAAGCTGTTAAAGGCCTATAGTAAGGAGGCCTACATAATCCAACTGTCAACTAATTTAAGAACGTTGCAGATTCTATTCCCCCCTTCGGTAGTCGTAAGTGGAGGGCGTCAGCGCAGTTAGCGTTTTTGGGGGTCTGTAAGTGGAGGGCTAAAAGGGGGATAAAGGGGGGAAGATCTATGATTGTCTATGGTCTGTAGAAGGAATATATTACGAGCAGGAGGGGAAATGAGAGAACATATCAAGTTGCGCGTTATTAGCTCAGATAGTCGCACTCCAGAAAACCCAAAATATCAAAATACTGTCCTTGAAAATGATTACAAATTAGGACTATTCGACATGGCATATCTCCTCGCGATATCAATTAATGGGGAATTCATGCCCAAGAATGAGAGGCGCTATTATTTTGGAGACCGAGAGGAGCTCAAAAAGGTAAGGCGATTACTCGATAAAACCAGAGCTCATTTACCGCCCCGGCCATTCTATAACCGGCTGAGAGATTTGATAGACGAGTATCTAGAGAGCATTAACAGAGGACTCGAAGTTACCCAACTGCCGCCGGGACGGGGATTGAACGCTAAGACGAAACTGATATTGCTTTGGACATATATGTTGAGGAGAAAGGATACGGCCCGCTACCCAGAAACAGAAGGCGTTTCGGATTCAAGGCTTAGGGAGGAGATTCTTGGAATAAGAAAATCAATAAATTGGGGCGATTATTATAAGCTATTATCATGGTTCTATCTGAAGCTAACGGGATGTCCATATGCGGAACTCTTCATGCCAAACAGGGATGCTCATAAAGAAAGAGAGCAAGCCAAGTTGGTGTGGGAAAAACACGTGGACCGAGGAGACAATACAAAAAACTGGTATTATGCAAAGGCCAGGATCTGGATTTATATTTCTCTTCAAAGACTGCTCTTCCTAAAAGGGCGAGGATTGGTTGATCACATTAAGAGAATCGAACGTTTTGAAGCACCATTTCCTATTGTTCTTGTGAAGTTCAATATGGATAGTATAGAAATCGGGAAACTGCGGAACGATAAAATAATCACGAGAAAATACACTTCGATAGAAAAGCGCAGCTCCATTGTTGAAGAATCCGAGAGTGTAGAATTAGGGAAGAATACTCCCACGATCATTTTTCCGGATGGGGAAATATTCGAATCCGAAAATTACCAGCCTCCCTTTCAGCATTTCGGCGGGCCCTTGCCTGATGATATCTGGGAACCACAAACACAATAAACATTCTTGGCTCTCGGTTTTCTCCCTCAATTCCCCTAATATTAATCCAATACCGGTATACCTTTAGAAAGTAAATTAAAGACCTTAATGGTATACCGTATCTAATTGATTCTATTCCATTTACAATTGACTTTGAGAAAAATAGGCGTATGCTAAATACGCTATGAAATCGAATACAGGCCATATCCGGAAAGCGGCCCTCCCATGACCGGTGAGCCTCGGTGGATCAGTATCAAAATTTGCGCGCGGGAAATATTGGGCGTTCATCCGATGACCGCGTATAAGTGGTTTTACGCGGGAAAATTGCCCGGGGCCCGTATTGGCCGCACTATCCGGATTGACCTGAAAGCCCTGAATTCTGCTCTAGAGAAAAAGGCGCAGGTGAGATGATGAAAGTCCAACTTTTCCATCGCCACGAAATTCTCAATGGGATGACATTTGTGCTCTTGACGCATGTCAAGGCTTTGAGTCCGGACAACCGACACCTGGCTTTTGCAAAGATTACTCCCGAGCTTTTGGAGTTCATCAGGTCTTTGGAACTCGACGTTCCCGAAGATCTGTTGTTCTGGAAAGGCAAACCCCCATGTTCCGCGAATATGCTAACAAATACCTGAAGCTCGGCATCTCAGTCTTTCCAGCCATGAGCAACAAGGTGCCGGCCATCCCGAGCTGGGCGCCTTATCAAGCTCGAATGGCAACGCTCGACGAGATCGAGGCTTGGTCGGAAACCTTGAGCGACGACATTAACATCGCCCTGGTTTGCGGGAAACTATCGAAACTAACCGTAGTCGACTGCGATAGCGAAGAGTCCGCAGAGACAGTCGAGTCGCTGCTTCCGGACCAGATGGAAGTCCCCATCGTATTTACTCCGAAGAAGGGGTGTCGCCACTACTATTTCCAATTCACTCCAGGCTTGCTGAACCGAGCGCGATACCAGGCAGGAATCGACGTGAGGACCGAAGGGGGGTATGTGCTTGCCCCGCCGTCACAAACCAAAAAGATGCCTGATGGGAAGTGTGTGGACGGAGAATATATTTGGCACAATGAATACCAACTTGGGAAAATATGCCCGCCTCCAATGCCAGCCGAGCTCCGCGATTATTTGCTCAGTGGCCTGAAGGGCGAGGGGCAGGTGAGGTGCGGGGAGAAAAGTGAGGACCGATCACATATCCTGGTTGAAGGGACGCGAGATCAGGACCTCTTCCACCTTGCACTCCAGTTCTTCAAGGATGGGAGGCCCGTTGAGGAGATCCAACGGAATATCCTTACCGCCGCTGCTATCTGCAAGCCACCCCAACCGGAAAAAGAAGCACTAGCAAAAATCAAATCAGCCAAGAAATTCTACAATGAGAAATACCGCAATAGGACTAAAAACGACGAAGACGCATCGGAAGAACCAGAATTCATTTGGACAAAGGCCTCAGAAGTCCAGACCAAAAAAATCAGATGGCTCTGGCCCGGAGTTATCCCGCTGAACATGAGTTCGACCATCGTCGGGGACCCAGGAGTAGGCAAAACATTCGTGGCGGTCGATATTGCCGCGAGGATCTCCACCGGACGAGCTTTCCCCATCTACTGGAAAGAAGGACACTTTGAGACAGAGCCCACGCCGAAGAATGTGATCTACATCACCAGCGAAGGCAACCCGAGCTATATCCTTGTCCCGCGCCTTGTAGCCGCCGGCGCGGACCTCGCGCGCATCGAAATCTACCAGGGCATCTACACTTCGGCAGGGGGGTTCGCCATTCTGGATATTACGAAACACCTGCCTTTCCTACAAAAGAAAGTTTTAGAGAACCCAGGTCTTTACGGAGCGCTCATTACCGATCCGCTCGTCTCCCACCTGCCGGGGAAATTTAATATGATCGATTCAATCCAGATGCGACAGGCTGTCGATCATTTTTCCCGGTTCACAGAAGCGACAGGATGCGCTTCGATAACGATTCAACACGCCAATAAGGACGAGAAAAAGAAGGCGGCCTACCGCACCTCTGGCAGTTCGCAGCTCACCGCTGGCTTCGACATCTCTTGGTTCGTCACGCTCGACCCTGACAACGACCCAAACCGCCGACTCCTTGTTCCCCAGAAGGTGCGCATGACGGCGGGGACGGGAAGCCTTCCCTTCTTGCTCACAGAACTCCCTGTAAAAACCGACGACGGGGAAACAAGTATGATCGGGAAAATTGAATGGGATCGAGAACCTATCGAAGTAGACGTTAACCAAGCCGTCAGTCCCGGCTACGGCGCTGCCACCACCCCCGACCGTGCCAAATCTCGGGACTTCCTCAAGGGACAACTCGCATCCGGTCCGAAGTTCGTCTTATTCCTTAAGGCGCGTGCTGAAAAGGAAAATATCTCCCCCTATCTGCTTTATCAAGCCAGAAAAGATCTTGGTATTAGAAAAGCCGGCGGAGGAGGATTCGGAGGTGCAGCCTATTGGTTTATGGCAAGCGACACGCGCCCGCCCAGTGGAGAGGAGGAATCATAAACATGGGCGCTAGCCTAAGAAAAGTGAACAAGCAGGGTAGCTCAGCGATTCGCCCTTGCTTACCTATCTCTCATTTCTGCTCTCTTCATATTTATGAGAAAGATGTTTAGAAAAATAAGAAACATAGCAAAAACGAAAGACTCCATACTTCACATACTTCTCATGCTTTTGAAGGGGGAATCTGATGACTAAGAGGAGAGCGATCAAAGTGCATTGCTTGGCCTGTGGGGGTGGCTCGGCGCTCGAAGCGACATTTTGCGGAATTACCGATTGCGCCTTGTGGGAGCACCGGCTGGGCTGTTTGCCAAAAAGCCGAGTATATCAGGAGCGAGTCGCACGGGCGCTCAAGTCTCATCCTGCGGTGGTCGAAGAACTCTGCCGAGCGGGCGTAGATATGGCTTTTTTCTCGTTTGAACACGCTAAAAAGGGCCTTCCTGGCGCAAACGACCCGCGGGCAAGGGTAGAGGCAGGGGATAATATTCATAAAGGTGGCGATACTTAAAAAAGCGGGATATGGGGCTCCCTCCGTGGGCATCCGTTCGCGGTGAGGTGTGCTTAAGATATTCGGACCTTCTCAAATGGATAAGCCGTAGCCTTATCCAGCCCATTTTTGATAGATCCTTTAGCCCGTGGACACGCTGGATATAGGGGGTAGAGGGCTGCGGAACGTGAAGACGAGCGAAAAGAACCTGAAGCTAAAAAGTGGAAAGTGGATCGTTGACATCTCGTTCACGAAGCCCAATGGTAAGCTCAAGCGGGTCCGGGCGGCCTTCCCGACAAAGACTGAGGCAAAGGCGCACCTCGACCTGGTCCGCGGCCAGAAGGCCTCGCGCCGGCTGGGGATCGAGGTCCCCGACGAAAAGAGGAAGGACGTTCTCTTTGATGATTACGCGAGATCCGTCCTGGCGAATCAAGCCGACCTCCGGCCGAACTCTATAAAGAGTATGCGCAAGCACCTCAACAATCTCCTTCGGTCGGACTGCTTCAAGGGAAAGATGCTAAGCGCCCTGACGACAGCCGAGATCTCCAAGTATCATACCGAAAGAGGCATTGAGCGGAAGATGGCCGCCAATGCTGAGTTATGGTTCCTGAGGATGGTTCTTCAGAAAGCCATCGACCTTGGCTTGCTTGCTAAGAACCCGGCGGCCGGAGTCAAGCGCTTCCGGCAAGACAAGACGCGGCTCCGGATCCTGACCGACGCCGAGGCGGCCCTGCTTCTCAATGCCGCCGGCCCCAAGCTGGTCCCCCTCATTCGGCTGCTACTGACGACGGGCATGAGGCCGCATGAGGCATTTGCGCTGCACTTCGAATATGATGGCTGGGACGTTGAGAAGAAGCGCTCCAAGGCCGTCGTCGATATTGGCCGGAAAGTCATCTCCATCCCGCACGAGCTGAGCAAGAACCACAAGGACAGGGAAGTCCCGCTCAGCCCCGAACTCGTGTCCATGTTCCACCAGATGCCGAGGAATCCCGAGTCCTCGAAAGTATTCCCCTGGGGCGAATGCCCGAAGGCATTCAACGAGGCCGTCAGGGCAGCCAAGCTAAAGGGCGTGTCGATGTATACGCTCAAGCACTCGGCCGCCAGCCGCATGATCAAGGCCGGAGTCGACATTGTGACGGTCGCTGAGGTCCTGGGCCATCAGGACATCAAGCAGACGATCCGATACTGCCACTCAGACCCTCAGTCGAAGCGCGACGCCATCGCAAAGGTCAGCCAGATCTATTTCAAGGACGCCCAGGTTGCAGACGCCCCGGCCAGTCAGGCCGGGGCCGAGGCGCTGGCATCCTAGCCCTGACTCGACACTTAGTCGACAATCCCCCCCGTTTCTAGCCATATGGCGGGATTTTGCGGTATAATCCTGTCTCCGACAAGGGAACAACCGTGAAAAAGCCGATGCTCTCCGGAAAGAGCCAGAGCCTCCGCAGGCGGGATTTCTGCAAGACGCTAAGCGCGGTGGCGCTGTTGGGGTGGCCGGGCATCCCCGATGTAAAGACCGGGCTTCCGCAGCCTCACTCGGCCTGCACCGGAGAAAGCCCGGGACCAGAGAAGGAGCAAAACATGGCCAAGAAAGTGAAAGAAGTTAGGGCCAAGGTGACCAGTGTCAAAGGGACGTGCGATCTCGGTCACAAGGTGGGTGACGTCGTCCGGTTCACGGACGGCGGGGTCGACGGGCATATCTGCATCCACGCCATGTACAGCATGTTGCCCAAGGTCTTCGCCATGATGTTCAACGCCAGCTTTCCCTGGGCCCAGAACCCCGACGTCCTGACCCACGCCTGCCCCGACGCGGCCAACCCCCTCGTCTTCGAGCTCACCCGCGTCTACGAGGACTGAGGAACTCTATTTTCTTGTCCAGTCCGGGAAAAGCTTGAGCGTTTCGACGGCGTGATGGCCGACCGGCAGGACGAGTCGGCCCTTGAGCGGCTTCAGCAAAACGCCTTCTTCTTCGATAAGGTTTGTCCGCTCCGCTCTTTTCACCGGGGCAAATAACTCGACCACCGCCTCCGTGTCCTTCCCTTCGATGTCATAGACCCGAAGAATTATGGTATCGTCGTTTTCCGCTTTCTTCATGGTCGAGAGGATGATGTTCGGCGCGGTAACGGGGAGAAAGCTCTTGACCTCCGGCAGGGATGCCCCGGGCCCAGCGGCCGGGTTGCCGACGACAATGAGGGGGCTGCCGGCGGCGATGCCTGCCCGGTAGCCGTTCCGCCATCCGGCGGCGTGGCTGGTCACGGAGAATCGGTAGTGATGGTCGCCCTCCTGGAGGTACCAGTTTCCTTCGCCGTGACAGCTCCGCCGCGAGGCGAAAAGGATGGGCTGGAGAATGGGGTAGGGGACGGGCGCGTCCGTCGGGTCCTTGTAGTCGTTGACGGCGACGCTCGTCGTCAGGGTGACCCCGAACTGCCCGTCGCCCGCATAGAGGAAGTTCTGGGCCTCACGCGGCCGGATATCGGAGAGGAGCTCGTCGTAGACGAGGTTCCCGTAAGCCGGTCCTCCGGTGCCTTTGGCCTCGCCCGAGCCGACTTCGAGTACGCCGAGCGGGATCTCGTAGGCGACCTGGCCGTCCTTTGCGGCGACCGGCAGGGCGAGACGGAATTCTCGGTAGGGCTCCCCATCCCAGCCGAGGAGGGAAACCTCGCAATCGATCTTTTTAATGCCGTTATAGACGATGAGCTTCTCGCGGACCGTGCAGTTGCGGAGCGGCTGTTCGAGGAGGTATACGGTCTTGAGCGGGCCCGATTCCCCGTCGACGAGGTGCCAGCGGGGCCGGTGGAGGCTCGTCTTGTCGAAGCCCTCCATCGTCGGCTGCTGGACCCGCCCGAATTCGCCGGCCCCGTTTCCGACTGACTGCATGGTGAAGACCTCGAACCCCAGGAATTTTCCCGTGTCGAGGACGTCGCGTCCGAGCTCCTTGTCGTAGAGACGCTTGACCCCGCCCGGGGCCAGTTCGATCCGGTAAAAGTCGTTCTCCAGGACCTGGGCGTCCGTCGCCGCGGATTTTTTAGGAGACGGCTTGGCCCCTTCGACGAGGTAGAGGGTTTTATAGCCCAGGGCGGGGACGTCCCGGGCGATGAACTCGATGAGAACAGCGCCGGGCGAGGCTAAGTCTCCCGACGGGAGTCGCTGATAGGGGACATCCGTGCCCACCGCGTCGACGAGGCGGAATGCGGCGGTCCGCGGCGTGACGAGCGCCGTCACCGGGTCCGTCCTCGGCCAGGAGAGCGAGTTGAAGACGATGAGGGGGACGCCCTTTTCAGGCCGGGTCCCGACCCGGGCGGCGATTCCGGCCAAGGCGCCGTAGAGGATCTCGCGGCCTTCGTCCCGGGCGAACTCGTATTTCTTGCGGAAGAGCCTGTCGGTGACCTGGCCCTCTTTTCCACCCCAGCCGTGGTCGGGATAGATGGAGGCTTCCCACGCCGCAGCGAGACGCTTGGCCGGATATGTATCGAAGTATCCCTCGAGCAATGCCAGGACCGTGCTGAAAGCTTCGGCCGCGGGCAGGAGCCGGGCGGCTTCGCGCGCCGCCGTGATGGCCCAATGGTGGGTCGGGCCATGGATGTAGAGCCACAGGCCCGGCCTTTCGCCCGTGACCGTTTCGAGTTTGGCCGTATTGACGTCGATCGCTTCAAAGAAGCGCCGGGCCGTGGAGTACTGCATGACCGCCGCTTGCGGCCCCTTTTGGGCCGCGGTCCCGTTCCAGTGGCGGATGAGGCCGCCGAAATCGGTCGGCTGGGAGAAATCGACGGAGTTGAGCAGGGGATACTCGGGCGGCAGGCCGCGGGCCGCGTAATAGCCCGACCATTTCATCAGCTTTTCGAGGATCGCCTTGGCCCCTTCGGCCGGCGGGGCGTTGAGGGTGGCGGCGGCGTTACCGTAGTGGCCGGGCGAGTAGGCCAGGACGGACGTCCCGTCGGGGCTGGCCCAGCGGTAGAAGCCCTCGTGATAGCGACTCATCACCAGGTAGGGGATGCCGGCCTTGGCCAGGATCTGGGGCATTTGGGCGGCCCGGCCGGGAACGTCGGGGTTGAAATAGACGCGGGCGTCGGCGCCGGGAAAATTCCGCTTGATCCAGAGGCGGCCGAAATAGGCCTGGCGGATGAGCTGTTCGCCGGAATAGAGCGATTCGTAGGGCTGATTGAAGGTGGCGCCCCATTCCATCCGGCCCTCCCGGGTCAGGCGGGCGATCTCTTCGGCGCGCTCCGGGTGGCGTTCGACGTATTCCATGAGGTTGAGCATGTTCTCCATGGTGAACGAGTAGGCCGGGTCCTTGGCCATCATGGCCAGCGCCGGGGTGATGCAGTTCGTGTCGCGGAAAACGATGCATTTCTCGGGCGAGTCCATCCAGGCGATGTCCTGGTGGCTCGACGAGATGATATGGAGACTTCCCGGCGCCGCGGCCGGGCTCTTCGGGGGGGCGTTTTTCTGGGTTTTCACGGGGTCCTCCACTGCCCCTCCCGGCACGGCTGCCGCGAAGAGCGACGCCGAGAGGGCCAGGAAAGCGATAAGGGCGGTTCTTCCGAGATGTCGCTTCATCATCATGTCCTCCCGTTTTTCCTGCAAGATGAACCGGCCGGCCGCGACTTCAGTCCTTGAGAATGGAGAGGTCGGGCCGGAGAAGCCGCCGGACCTGTGGCTCATTCATGTTTTCCGGCGTGGCCAGAACGAGCGCCGTAGCCACCGTTTTCTCGTAGGGTTCGCCGCGCAGATGGGCGACGGCTGTTTTCAGGCTCAGGTAGCCCATGGCGAAGGGATCTTGGAGGACGAGCCCGCGGATCTCCCCGTTTTCCAGCGCTTCGATGAGCTTGGCCGAGGCGTCGAAACCGATGTGGATGACTTTTCCGGCCAGGCCGCGGTCCTGCAGGGCCCGGAGTGCGCCGAACGTCGTCGATTCGTTCGGCGTGAAAACCGCATCGACCCCGGTAAACCGGGAGAGGAGGTTCTCCATGGTCTGGTAAGCCATTTCCGTGGATGTTCCCGCGTACTGGTTGTATGAGAGGATCGCGATCGCCGGAAACTCCGCCCGCAAGGTGAGGAGGAACCCCTCCTCCCGCTTCGTTGTGCCCTCGACGCCCACCTTGAGCCGCATGAGAATGACCCGCCCCCGGCCTTCCATCAGCCGTCCCATGGCCCGGGCGGCCAGGACGCCTCCCTGAAAATTATCGGTCGAGATGAAGGCGACGTGCTCGTCGCCTTGAAGGGCCGAGTTGAAGACGATCGTCGGGATTCCGGCCCTGAGGGCGTCGGTCACGGGGCGGACGAGGGCCCGGTCGTCGAGCGGAGAGAGGACGAGGGCGTCGACGCCGGCGCCGGAGAGGGTTTCGACCACCTGGACCTGCTCGTTGCGGTCGTCCTCTTTGAGCGGGCCCTTCCAGAGGACGTCGACGCCGAGCTCGCGAGCCGCCGTCAGCGCTCCGGCGTGGACCGACTTCCAGAATTCGTGGGTCGTGCCCATGGGGATGACGGCGATCTTCAACGGGCCCCGTTCTGCCCCCCGGCTCTCACCAGGGGCCCGGCAAGCGGCGCACCCGATGAGGGCGAGGATCAACGTGGAGAGGAGAATGCGGCTTGGCCCGGCCATCGCGGTACTATTGGATCTCGACAAGTTCTTTGTCGAGGTCGAGGGGCGGCTTGGCCCGGAAATATTCGCTCGTCTCCCAGAGTGTCATGGCCCGTGTGCCGACGCGGCCGTACCGGCCGCGGGCGTATTTGTAGCGGAAAACGACCGACATGGTACCGCCCTGCTTCCAATAGGTCTCGAGCTTGGGATTGCCGTTGTCGGATTCCCGGGCGATGAAGACGATCGTGCCGATGACGATCCCCCGGGCCGTGCCTGTCGCCGGGTCGTAGACGAGCCACTGGGGACCTCCGGCGGCCGAGGGAACGCCGCAAAGGACGAATTTTTCTTCTTTGCCGTTGCCGTCGAGGTCGAAAGCCACGGACCTCAACGGGCTACCGTCGTCCTTTTCGAACTCCTTGCGGATTTCCGGAGGCAGGGTGTCGTCTGGCTGGGCGGAACGGACGGTGAAGAATGTCCGCAGGGGCGGGTCGGTGGAAGATCCGGGAACTTCCTGCCCGGCCAAGGGACGGCCCGGGACGAGGCAGGACAGAACGGCCAGCACCGGAAGAAGACGCGTCATCCTTGTCATCGAAGGAAGTATATCGCCGGGCCGGGAAAATTTCAAACGCTCCCCCCGAGCCGTGAGGCGAGGCGGTTGACTTTCCGCGTCCATTCTATAGAATGGACATCTATCCTATCGGCATTCTCTGGGCCGAGCGGCCGCCGCGTCGGTCCGGGAGGAGGCGTCGTGAAAAAAAACGCCGGTTTGACTGTGACCGCATCGGCCGCGGCGGCGTTTATCCTGACCTCTCTCGTACTGGTCTCCGCGCAAAATGTTCCCTCCCGGCTCTCGCCGATCGAGGAACTCGGCAAGAGGCTTTTCTTCGACCGGAACCTTTCCGCCCCGGCGGGGCAGGAGTGCGCGGCCTGTCATGGACCGGCTGTTGGGTTCACCGGGCCCTTCGAAGATTTTAACAAGACCGGCGGCGTTTACGAAGGGGCGGTCAAGGGGAGGTTCGGCAACCGCAAACCTCCGGCCTCGGCCTACGCCGGTGACAGCCCCAGGCTCCATCTGACGCCAAGTGGAGAATTCGTCGGCGGGCTGTTCTGGGACGGCCGGGCGACGGGCGATGTTCTGGGCGACCCCTTGGCCGAGCAGGCCATGGGGCCTTTCCTCAACCCCCTCGAACAGAATATGCCGGATGCGAAGAGCCTCGTTCTGGCCGTCAAGAAGTCGAGCTATGCCGGCCTCTTCGAGAAGGTCTTCGGCCCGGGGTCGCTCGACGCGGACAAGAGCCCGGAGGGGACGTATGCCATGATCGGCCGGGCCATCGCCGCTTTCGAGCGGTCGGCCGAGGTCAACACCTTCAGATCGAGGTTCGATGACTTCTGGCGTGCCGCATCGGGGAAGGGGCTCGAGGTCGAGTCGATCGGCGAGTCCAACCTCGAGGATTTCCGAAACCTCGGCCTGGCCGAGAACGAGCTCCAAGGCCTCGTCCTCTTCAGCGCCAAGGGCCTCTGCGCCAACTGCCACCTTCTGACGCCGGCCGGCGGCAAGCCGCCCGTATTCGCCGACTATAAGTACGACAACCTCGGCATCCCCCGCAACCTTGAGAATCCGTTCTACGGCCAGGACAAGATCTATAATCCGGAAGGAAAGAACTGGGTGGACAAGGGGCTTGGCGGCTTCCTCGAGACCGTCGAAAAATATGAGAGATACGCAGAGGAAAATTACGGGCGCCATCGGACACCGACCCTGAGGAACGTGGACAAGCGTCCCTCACCGGGATTCGTCAAGGCGTTCATGCACAACGGCTATTTCAAGAGCCTGAAGGACGTCGTCCGTTTCTACAACACCCGCGACGTCGCCGGGTCCGGCTGGCCGCCGCCCGAGGTCGCCGCGAACGTCAACGATACGGAGATGGGAAACCTCGGCCTGACCGGCGACGAGGAAGACGCCATCGTCGATTTCATGAAAACCCTGACGGACCGTCGCTGACGGGCCTATCATCATTTCATCGGAGGAGAAGCGAATGACCAGAAACGAAAACGAACTCAAGAGAAGGGCGTTCCTCAAGAGGGGACTGACCGGATTGGCCGCGGTTGGGGCCATCCCGGGCGCGGTCAAGGCCGCCGCCTTCGCCTCGGCGGACTCCGGACGTGCCGGCGCGGGCGAGACGCAGGCCCCAACGAGCCCGATCGTCAGGGCCCTGGGTAAGACGGGCCTCAAGATCCCCGTCGTCAGCATGGGTGTCATGAACGCCGACAATCCCGCGGTCGTCCAGGCCGCCCTCGACTCCGGCATCTTCATGCTCGATACGGCCCACGGCTACCAGCGTGGCCGGAACGAGCAGATGATCGGCCAGGTCGTCAAGGGCAGGCCCCGCGAATCGTACATGATCGCGACCAAGGTCCCCGGCCCTAACAAGGACAGAACCATGCAGGGATTGGAGGGCGAAGCTCTTCAAAAGGCCTATCTGGAGAAGTTCGACCTCAGCCTCCAGCGGCTCGGGCTCGAACACGTCGAGATCCTCTACCTCCACAACAATACGACCAAGGAAGACGTGCAGAACCCGGTCCTAATCGAAGCGCTGCAGAAGGCCAAGAAGGCGGGCAAGGCCCGGTTCATCGGCATCACCACCCACTCCAATGAGCCGGCCGTCATCCGGGCCACGATCGAAGCCAAGGCCTATGATGTCGTCCTGACGGCCTACAACTTCCGCCAGGATTATCGCGATGAGCTGCGCAAGGCCGTCGCCGAGGCGACCGCGGCCGGGATCGGTGTCGTAGCCATGAAAACCCAGGCCGGCGCCTACTGGGACAAGGAGAAGCAGCAGCCGATCAACATGCGGGCCGCCCTCAAGTGGGTCCTCAACGATCCGAACGTCACGACAGCCATCCCGGGCTTCACGACCTTCGACCAGCTCAAAGAAGACCTGACGGTCATGACCGACCTGAAGATCACCCCGCAGGAACTCAAGGACCTCAAGCTCGGCGAGCAGGTCGCCGGCCTCTACTGCCAGCAATGCGGTCAATGCGTCCCCGGCTGTCCGAAATCGCTGCCCATCCCGGACCTGATGAGAAGCTACATGTACGCCTACGGCTATAGGAACCTCCAGGCCGCCCACGAGCTCGTCGGCTCCCTCGAAGTCCCCGAAAACCCTTGCGGCTCCTGCGCGTCCTGTTCGGCCGTCTGCGTCAAGGGCTTCGACATCGCCGACAGGGTCAAGGATATCTCTCGCCTGAGGGCCGTCCCGGGAGATTTCTTCGCCTAGGCCGCGTTTTATCGGAGTCCCCCCAACCCCCGTCCGCCTCAGGCGGCGGGGGTTTTTCTATGGCTAAAAAATAACTTGACAAGATGATATCATAATAATATTATAATGCTATTACAGGAGGCTGGCATGAAAGACATCCAGGAAAAGAACGTTTTCAGCACGAACGGCTGGGTCATGGTCCTCGTCGACCTCGGGGTCTTCGTCCTCTGCGGCCAGTACATCATCCGTCACGCCGTGCGGGCGGGCGTAACGGCCGGCATGATCCTCTCCGTTCTGGGGATGATCCTCGCCTTCATGACCTTCGGCGGGTTCTTTCTCATCCACCCCAACGAATCCAAGGTCTTTACCTTCCTCGGAAAATATGTCGGCAGCGCCCTGACGGCCGGCTTCCACTGGACCAACCCCTTCGCCGTCAAGAAGAGAGTAACCCTGCGCATCTTCAACTTCAACAGCGAGACGCTCAAGGTCAACGACGCCCTGGGCAATCCCATCGAGATCGCCGCCGTCGTCGTCTGGCACGTCGTCGACTCGGCCAAGGCCCTGTTCAACGTCGATAGCTACCAGCATTTCGTGGCCATCCAGAGCGAGACGGCCATCCGCCAGCTGGCCACCCATTACCCCTACGATGCCCACGACACGGATACAGAATCCCTCCGGGCCAATCCCGACGAGATCGCCGGGAAGCTCAAGGACCAGGTCCAGAACCGCCTCGAAGTGGCCGGCCTCCACGTCGTCGAGGCCCGCCTGTCTCACTTGGCCTATGCCCCGGAGATCGCCCAGGCCATGCTCCGCCGCCAGCAGGCCGAAGCCATCATCGCCGCCCGCCGCCAGATCGTCGACGGCGCCGTCGGCATGGTCGAGATGGCCATCAAGGGCCTCGAAGCCCAGGGCGTCGTCCATCTCGACGAGGAGAGGAAGGCGGCCATGGTCAACAACCTCCTCGTGGCCCTGGTCTCCGAATCGGAAATGCATCCCATCGTTAACACGGGGACACTCCACACCTGACGGAAAGTGAGTCGTGAGTGAAAAGAAAAAGTTCCTTCTGAGGCTCGATGCCGCGCTCTACGACGCCCTGGAAAAATGGGCGGCCGACGAGTTGAGGAGCATCAACGCCCAGATGGAATATGTCCTCAAGGAGGCGGTCCGCAAGGCCGGCCGCCTCCGTCGAGGACAGGAGGACAGAAAATGAAAACGCTCATCCGGGTCACCCTGCTGGCCCTCGCGGCGCTGGTGATCGCCGTCCTGGTCGTTTTCTAGCCGGGAAGCGCCGGCATTCATGCTGGTGAGCCCCGGGATTGACTTCGCTCCCGGGCTGTTTTACCTTGGGGCCGATGAGGAAAAGCGTCCGAGCCGTGGGGACGTCATGAAGCGGGCCATCGAGGCCGGGCTGGCTATCGCTTTATTAGCGTTGGCCGCGGTGGCCATATTCGTCGTCCACCCCGCTCGCGAACCGGAGAACAGGGTCGACCTCAACCGGCGGCCTTCTTCCGGCATTGTGTTCATGGCGGAGGCGACCCTCCGCAACGTCATCAAGCGGGACATTGTCTACACCATCAAGCCCGGACCGGGGGGAGGCGCGCCGCGCGTCCGGACGCTCCACGTCGGCGCCGTGGATAGGCTCGCCACCGACCTGCCGGTCGAGATCTCGTTCGACAACGGCAGGAGGACCGCGGTCTACCTCGTCCATCCCGGGAAACCCTATTCGTTCCGATACGATAAGGACGATATCATCAAGATCTTTCCCGGCTCGCACGGCCGGCCCGACGCGGCCGACCTGGCTCCCTTCGTCCCCACGCCCCAGTCGGTGGTGGAGCGGATGCTCGAGATCGCGGCCGTCGGCCCGAACGACGTCGTCTACGACATCGGTTGCGGCGACGGCCGCATGGTCATCACGGCAGCAAAGAAATATCGGGCCCGGGGAGTGGGCATCGATATCGACGCTGTCCTCATCAAGGAGTGTCGGGCTGGCGCCAAGCGGGAGGGCGTCGAGAAGTTCGTCCGGTTCCTCCACATGGACGCCACCAAGGCCCGGGTGACCGAGGCGACCGTCCTGGCCCTCTACCTCCTGCCGGAATCCTTGGAAATTCTCGAACCCCTCTTTGACAAGGATTTGGCCGCCGGCGTCCGCATCGTCTCCCACAACTATAAGATCCCCGGATGGGACAGCCGGCTCGTCAGCAGCGAGGTCGTGACCGACGAAAAAGACCGGGAACATAAGATCTATCTCTATCGCATCCCCGGGGCCAAGTGAAGAAGCCCGGCCCCGGTCTTGCCCCCGCAACTGGCGGTGCTGGCGAAGCCGGCAAGACCGGGACGGGGAAGCCCTTCCCGCCAAACGCCACGGTCCGCTTCCTGGCCGGCTTCTGCCGCGAGCATCCGCTCGACGAGAAGATCTTCCTCTGCCCCTCTTTCGTCGTGGGGAGGCAGACCGGCGAGGCGCTGGCTCGCGAGACCGGGTCCTGGATCAATCTCAGGTTCGTCACTCCATGGACGCTGGCCGGAGAGATCCTGGAAAGGAGCGCGGAAGCAGACAGGGGAAAGCCGATGACCTCGTCGGCGGAGCTCGCCCTGACGGACCGGCTTTTCAGGGAGTTCCATGCCGCCGGAGAGCTCGAGTATTTCGGCCGGGCCGGTATCTCCCCCGGCCTGGCCAACGCGCTCCACCGCGCCATCCGGGACCTGAGGCTCGCCGGCCTGACGAGCGCCGACGTCCGTCCGGAACGCTTTCTCGTCGAGCGGAAAGGAAGGGAGCTCGCGCTTCTCGTCGGCCGCTACGAGCGGGCCCTCGAAGAGGACGGGCTCCTTGATTCGGCCGCATTCCTCGCGGCCGCCGTGCGGGCGGCCGACCGGACGTCGTTCGCGCCCGCTTGGACCCTCTGCCCGATGGATACCCGCCTGAGTCGGCTCGAGCGCGACCTCGTCCGGCGGGCGGCCGGGAACCGCCTGGTCCTCGTCCCCGGCGACCCGGTCTTCGGATTGGAACGGCCGCGCCACTGCTGGCCGGCGTCCGCGACCGGCGAGGCTCCTGAGGCCGGGCGGCTATCCTGGCTTTTCGCTCCCCGCGAAGCTCCCGACGCAAGGGGGGACAAAGGCATCGACATCTTCAAAGCGCTTGGGCCCGCCAACGAATGCCGCGAGGTCCTGCGCCGGCTCTACTCCGAAAAGGTCCCGTTCGATCACGCGGAGGTCCTGGCGCCGCCGGGGGCGGCCCATGCGACCATCTTCCACCTTCTTTCGGCCCGGACACGCCTGCCGGTGACCTTCGGGGAGGGCGTCCCCGTCTCGTTCACTTCTCCCGGACGGCTCTTTTTCGGTCTCCTCGACTGGCTGGGGAACGATTTCTCCAGCACCCACCTATGCCGCCTGCTCGAGAACGGGGACCTCGTCCTGCCGGCCCGCCCGTCCGGGACCCCGCTCGCCGCCCGGACGGCCTGCCGCCATCTCCGGAGCGCGATGATCGGCTGGGGAAGGGAGCGCTATGTCGCCCGGCTTCAAGCCCTCCGCGAAGCAAAGGAGGCCGATCTTGCCTTGAAGGAAAAAAGGACCGGAGAAGAGGGGGATGAGATCGACGAGGCGCGCCGGGCGGCCTTGTCGGCGGCGATCGCCGAGATCGACGGCCTCGCCACCGCCGTCGGCCGGCTCCTGGCCGCCTTTCCCGACGAAACCGCGCCGGACGCGTACGACGTCGAGGCCCTCTGCGCGGCCCTTTCCGGGCTCATCGGGGATCCCGGCCGAGCCGATACCGAGATCGACCGAAAGGCCCGGGATGTCCTGCTCCATCGCCTGGCCGAGGTCCGGCAGGAAGGCCGCTTCCCGGCACTCCCTCTCAAGGATGCCCTGGATCTCGTCCGGTCGGCGGGCTCGTCTCTCCGGGTCGGCGCTTCGCCGCCCCTGCCC
>Ga0268280_1000440_pt1 | contig 35983 bp, 53 predicted proteins | sample saktaG_9_FD_190139 | JGI IMG/M metagenome (GOLD analysis project Ga0268280, IMG submission 190139) | Saline water microbial communities from Sakinaw Lake, British Columbia, Canada - sak_2011_5_24_40m | ecosystem: Environmental > Aquatic > Non-marine Saline and Alkaline > Saline ...
ATTATTGTTGGTGGAAGCTGTATAAATTCGGCTGCTGCTAGCGTATTAGGTGGTGCGTACTGTGGTGCTGCATTCACTCAAGCAACTGGTGTTGGAACTGGAGAATTCCTTATCAAGGGAGTTAGTAATTCTGATATTACTAGCAAACTTGCTTTAGTTGTTGCTGGTTATGAGCAAGCGGATACATCCGCTGCTACTACATATCTGACGACTCAGACAGTAGATACTAGCAAGGCTTACAAAGGAACGTCCTCAACAAGTGCTGAAGTTATCGTAGCTTAAGTAAGAACAAATTTTTTAATTTTTTTCTTTTTCTTTTTTTTAGCGGGATGGTGAGAACTCTGCGAGATGATGCTGAAAAAAGCCCAAACTTAATTCCCAAAATTATCCTTTCCAAAATCGCTTTGAGCAGATTTTTTCCCGGTAGAATAATTAATATAATAATTACTTTTGTTTAGTCTGATTATATTTGCCTTGACGAAGTCAGGCAGATTTGTTTAACGTTTTGAAATAGAAAATTTTACATATAAAATGAGGAACATATATCACCTGCGCGTAAGAAACCCGTAGCATAAACTTTTTATACTAATTTATAGAATAAACTGTATGAGAAAAATTGTTTCGAAAAAAGTCGCGGATAAGTCGAGTAGGAATAAACAATTATTTGTTGGTTTAATCCTAATTGTATTGATGTTGGTAAGCACGCTAGGGTATGCGTTTAATAGGGGAGATTCTACAAGTGCTACAACAAAAGTCGTTTATAACGGATTTACATTTTACAATCAGAATGGTTACTGGATAACACAAATAGGAAGCAATCAGTTTTGGTTTGTCAATAATCCAAACGAAGTTCCGAGTATTGGGGGAGAAGTAAATCCAATTTCTAGCTACTCCGGGCAGCCACTCTATATTGCTTCAAATAACACTATAGCAACAAACGAGATTTATACTAACCTCGGAAATATTGCTCTTCGAGTTAGTTATGCATGCCTTAAAGGAGAGGATTGTGGGGGGGATTTTCCTATAAAGACTTGTGATGATAATTTAATTGTTATTAGAGAAGGAAATGTGAGCACGATAGTGCAAGAGAATAATTGTGTTTATATTGTCTCTCCGGCAGAGAATATAACCCGGGTTACGGACGAATTTTTATTCAAAACGATTGGAATAGATAAATAATAAAACTTTTATTTAACCGCCCCCCTTAATTCAGGCAGATTATTTTCAATATATTGAATTATTTCTTTTTTGAAGCTCGTATTAAGTGAAAGGGCAAGGTAGTTGGGTTTTTTATGAAGAATTATCCAACCAATTCTTGACAAATCCTTTATAATTTGGTTAAGGTTCTGAAATCTCTTAAAATGTTCTGTCCTATCATAACATGAGTCCCAGTTATTTTTTCTGGTGAGTTTAAACATAACCTGTGCTTTTTCTTTATCTATTGACATGAGCGTTGGAGGGTTTTGTAATTTTTAAATGTTGCTATCTTTAAAATATTTATTGTTTAATGGAAACATTTAAAAACTTGGGCATTCTTGCTTCGTTATGAAAACCAAAGAAAATAAGAGTTTTTTCCTTATGCAGTTTGGAGATACTCCTCAATTGAGAGTTATGGATTTCCTGATAGATAACCACTTTTTTGATTATCCCATAACCGAAATAGCGAGAGAGAGCAATGTGAGTTATAATTCTATTAAAGTATTCTTTGAACAATTCATCAAATCGGAAGTGATATGCAAAACAAGAAGGGTTGGAAAATCTGATTATTATAAACTTAACATGGAGAATGAATTTGTTAAAAATCTTGTAAAACTCGACTGGATGCTTACAAAGAAAAACTTGTTGAAGGAAAATGAGTCAATTAGTTTAGATTGAATTTTAATAAATATTTTGTGTCAACTCAATAGATAAATAATTTTATAAACATCAAATCTGAGATATACTCATGGTAAAAAAGAAAATTGTGAAAAGGGGCGTGAAAAAAAGAGAAAAAGTGTGTGAAATATTTGAAGTTGGAAAAAAAGGGAAAGAAAAACTTGAGAAAGGGTGTGGAACAATTCCAATCGAGCATGCAGGAAAAAAAGAGATTTCTAAAGAAAATAAAATTTTAAGAAATATATTGATTGCCGTTGGGGTTATAATGGTTATTTTGATTGTGGGGGTTTTAATTACAAATTCTATGAAAAACCCCACATATAAGGGGGTAAAATTTAAACTAGTACAAGAGGGACAACTGTTAGTTTATAACACAAAACTTCCGGTTCTGGATAAGGATGATAACAAGGTAGCGGATTATAATTTTTATTTGAGAATTAATCCTAATAAGAATGATGTTCCATTCATTGGAGATTTCTCCCTTAAAAAGACAGTTGTATTAAACTCTACTTCGGATTTTAATTGTGGAGGAATGGGAATTATTGGAGTTGCTAATATGATTACCCTATTTAACTTCTTCAAGGTAGAGGTAATTAAAGACGAAAATGCGACATGCGACCCTGCTGGAAGGTATACATATATTTACTTAAAAGAAGCAGATAAAAGTAGCATAGAACAGGTAGGTAATTCTTGCTATGATTTTAATATTGCGAATTGTGAAGCCCTAGAGGTTACCGAAAAAATGATGCTTGAAAATCTGGCCGATTTCCAGAACGGATAAAATGGATTTACGTCTTCTTTATGCGGCGATTTTAACAATACTTCCTATAACAGAATTAAGGGTGGGATTGCCACTTGCAATTGCTTATGCTATAGATAACAATCTTCCAATCTATTCTGTTTTCCTAATGATTTTATTCTTAAATATCCTGGTTATATTTTTCATATTTTATTTCCTAGACAATCTTCACTCCCTTTTTATGAAATTTTCTCCCTATAGAAAAGTTTTTGGGGCGTTCATCAAAAGATTTAGAAAGAAGGTAGACAAATTTGAAGAAAGATACGAATCCCTTGGTTTCTTAGCGCTTGTGTTATTTGTCGCTGTTCCTCTTCCTGGAACGGGAGCGTGGACGGGTTGTTTACTAGCCTGGCTTTTGGATTTAAGGAGAAGAGAGAGCATCATTGCAATCTCTTTAGGAGTTATAATCGCAGGAATACTAATTCTTCTTGGTACGCTTGGCGTTCTTAGAATTTTTGGATAGTGAAGATTTACCGTATATAAATTTAAAATCCGAATAGAATGGGATCTGTTTTATTCTAAATAACTTAACTTCCCAAAACCATATTCCAACAACAAAAAGGGTACTCAAAAAATACCAAAAGGTTATATGGGTAATCTCAAAAAAAGCGAAATTACTAATAAAAAGGAATCCGAGAAGCACAATCCTTAGAATATTAATGATAAAAAATACAGAAAATGCAAACAAAACCATTTCCATCCTCTTTTTTATCTTGATGTCCGGAATGGATAGATTAAGAATGAAAAGAAGATAATATGCAGAACCCGCAATACACGCGTTTATAATTTCAAATGAAATATTATTCACAAAAATATTTGCCCCAAATAATGAAGCTTTAGCCAATAAACTAAATAAAAGGTAAGTTGAATAAATGGTAATTGGAGTAAAAACAAGATAGAAAATAAATAAGTTTGGGACTACAATAACAATCATTAACAGGTATCTAATGAAAATATCCGTAAACTTATTCATTAAACTAAAAGAAAAACGAAGTTTAAAGGATTTACTCTTTCCTTGCAACTCTGATTGCCACGATTATGATTACGACTACAAGGATAACATTAATTGCTCCGATTAACCATAAGTACCAGTTATCTCCGAAGATGCTTGAAAGAGAAAAGCTTCCACTTCCATCAATTGTAACCGAAACTGGTTGGCTAAGTGCTAACTGTCCGTTTGACAATAGTTCAATATTGAAAGTGTTATCTCCCTTTGCGTCATTGTTAACCTTGATTGTGATTAAAACCTCTTGAGATTGTCCTGATGCAAGTGTCAATGAGCTCTGACTTACAGTTGCTGCAGATGCCCAACTTCCGTAACCAGCAGCGCCTACAAGATAGGTAACAGTGCTTGTTCCGGTGTTTGTTATTGTCGCTTTGATAACTAAATCTTCTCCTGCCTTTCCTCCAGACTGTATAGAAGCGCTAACAATTACATTACTTACGGTTGGAGAAGTACTACAACCTCCTTCAACCTTTACCGGAAGAGTGTACTCTGAATCATCATCTTCCGAATTCTGGTAGACATCGTTATCATCATCCAAAACAGTTAAAACTATGCCATAATACTTCTCTGTAGCACTTGAAGGGATTGTGAAACTAAAGTCAAAAGACTCCGAATCAAAGTCACCTATATCTCCAATTTCAATATCTTTGTTTAGCCCAAGTTCTTTATTATAAACATTTATTACAACATCCTTTGCTTTGCTGTCATCAAGGTTCCAAACATCTGCAGTTATTCTAAGTTCCCCTGCACAACTAACTATTTCTAAAAAATCTAAATCTCCAAGAAGAACAAAATTTTCATTTGTTCTTATTTCAATATCTTCTGAATCGAAAGAACATGTATCTTCTTCGTCAAAGGGGCTATCCTTGTCATCAATTTCCCCTGTTGCCCTTACATAGATAATATAATCCTCATTTCCCCCCACTAAATCATCAGCATCTATTGTGAAGGTTGCAGTTATAGTAACATCATCTCCAGAGTCAATATCTGGACTGTCTTCAGATAAATCCATATCCCCCTCATCATAAACACATCTATCCTTATCAACATCAAATAAGCAAATTTCAATATCTGCATTCTGAATATCCCAATCCCCGTTATTTTCAACCTTAAATTCAATTTCAACCTCATCAAAAGGATACCAGAATTCATCGTCATCTCCGAATCCTTCGTTAACCTGTATGTCTCTTATTTCAACAGATAATTCCCCTTTATTGGCGGTTCCTTCGCAGAAATCGTCTATTGTTGGAGTAATTGTTACAGAAAAACTTGCGGTCTTGTTATCTCCATTTCCGGTTGGGTTAGCATGAATTAAAACGTCAACACTGCCTGTAGCGGTTGCAGAAATTCCCGTAATTGTTCCAATAACAATAGTAGATTCATTTTCAGAAAGATTTGTCAATTCAGGGATAGTTATTGTTCCTTTTGAAGTTGTTGAAGAATCAAAAGAAACATTTGCTTCAACACCAGTATTTGTTAAGTTAAATAAAAAATTGAAAGAAGTTGTTCCTTCATCAATAGAAGCATCATAAGTTACATTCGTAATTGCCAAACTCGCAGCACTAGCCAAACTCATTAAAACTACGACGGCGAGTACACTCAAACCAAACAATGCAAAATTTTTGCTTTTCATTTGTAGTCATTCCTGAGTTATAATGATTTATAAAGATTTGTATTCTTTAGCATATAATTCTTTTGCGTCTTTCTTAAAAACTGGAAAAGTTTATATATTTCAATACTCCTATTAATATATAAAATGGTACTCAAATCTAGAGAAAATTCGATTGGAGCATGGATGTTCTTAATCGGAGTTGTTCTTGCGATAATTATCGGACTGAGTGCTTCGTCTTTATTATCTTTTTCAGCAGTAACAAAGTACAGCGCACAAATTTATGCAGTTTTAATTATTCTTGGGTTGATTGTTGGTTTCCTTAATATCACAAGTAAAGAATCACACACTTTCATGCTTGCGGGAACTGTCTTGGTTATAGTAAGCCGATTTGGTATGGAAAGTGTGAGGGGTTCTTTAATAGGAATAGGTGTTGGAGATGTGGTTACTTCAACCTTTGCGGCACTTCTTGCGTTGTTCGTCCCCGCAACAATTGTTGTAGCATTAAAGACAGTATTTTCTATCGCTAACGTTTAAGATCTTTTATTTTATCTAAATTAATAATTCTAAAATCATTAAGATCCATCCTTGGACATGCGGCATTAACCCAGCTTTTTAGCCCAAAGTTTTCAAATTCTGAAGTTTCTAGATTATTACCGAGAAATAAATATGATTTTTTCCTTAGTGTTTTTTTAAACTCGATGGCTCTCTTCAGCCTTTGCTGTCCGGGTTTGTTTGTTACTAATATTCCTACGCTCTCGACATTAAGAAAATTTACATAGGAAGCCTTTTCGTTTTTTTCCATAGAGCTTATCTCCTTTTCCGAAATTTTTTCAAAATTATTGTTATCTAAAATAAAAACTGGGAGCTTAGATTCGTACCCTAAAGAAACCGCGTGAAATTTACCGTTGCTGATTAAAAGAATCGCCCGTGTTTCTTTGGGAAAAGATGGTTTTGAACAACCAAGAACTTGTGTAAACAGAGTTATTTTATGGTTTTTCTCTAGAATTTTTTTTGCTTTTTCAGCGGAGTGTTTAAATTGTATTGAATAAGCGAGAGCTATTTTCTTGGGAAGTTTTTTGGAAATCTCTTTGATTAGTTCTTCTTTAATAACCCTTTTTGAACTTGCGGGAATGTATATTATTTTCATAAATAGAAATAATTTAAAGAAGTTATAAAGATTACTAATCGTCGAATTTGCTTCTCGGTTCGTTTTTATCTGGCTCTACTTCCTTGTATATCTTCGCAAAAGAAGGGGTTACAATAACAATATTATCGTGTCCTGCAATGCTTCCTTCAAGAGCGTCAACTGTTTTCTTTATCTTTGAAACCGCTCTCTTAAGCTCTATAGGATCTTTCTGTTTGAGTACCTTAAAATCAACAATAGCAATTGTGTAGCCTTCTCTTAAGGCGTTAAGAATTTTATTTACGTCTTCGTATTGTCTAAGCATGAAAACCTTAACCATCACCTTATTTTCCTTTTCTTCTCTTCCTAGATCTATCTCTACGTAATCTTCGCCCATAGCGTCTCCAGAAGAACTTCCTGAGAACACCCTTTTAAGTCTATCAAACACCATGTAAACTTTAACTAGGGCAGATTTATAAAGATTTCGTAAGTTTTGTATATCTATTACTCCACCTACTTCTTAGAAGACTTTATTAACTCATTTCTTAACTTTTCCACTTCTTTCGTCATAGAATCTTCTTGTTTCTCCAAATTCTTAAGGCGCAATTCAATAATTTTCTGTTTATTTAGAAGTTCTTCCTTAATTTTTGTAGAATTTGATTTAATCATCAATTGACCAACAATTTTGAAAACTTCATCTCCAGCTTTTTCCATTTCTTCGAGAGCGGACTCTGTTTCTGAAAGCTCCATCTGGAAAGCCTGGCGCTGCATAAGAATGTTTTGCAGACTTTGTTCAAGAACTTGAAGTTCCTGGATTTTATCTTCCATTTTAGTCTGTTTTAACTTTCTTAACCGCTGTTCTTGGCTTGTAGAAAATCTTGCTTCCACAATAAGGACAAACAAATCTCTTCTCAAGAACTTTGTCTGTTATCTTCTTCTCGCACTTGAAACACTTGTAGGTTACCATTTTAATCTAAGTAAAAAGTATTATGAGCAAACTTTTTTTTGCATTTTGAACATTCCCATATTCCATTAGATAATCTTTTTGCTCCAGCTCTTTTACAAAAAGGGCAGGTTTGTTTTTTTCTTTGCTTTACTTCAACTTCAACCACCTTAGAACGCACAGATCTACCGTATCTTGCCCCAAATCTTCCTGCTGATTTTGATTTTTTTAATTTGTTTGGCATGTTAATACTAGTCCGCTGAATTGGTTTTTAAATTATTTGTTTTCATTCTTTTTCCCTTTACCAATTTTATTTATTGGGGGTGATGGGGATACCCGGATTTGAACCGGGATCGCGAAGTCCCAAACCTCGAAGCTTAACCAGGTTGGCCCATATCCCCTCACTTTTAAGTGGTTTTATTTCTTTAATAAATCTTACTACTTCATCTTTTCTATAAAGAGCTTTGTTCTTTTTATTTGCCTTAACAAAATGATAGCCCAATGCCGTGGTTAAAATAGAAAAATCCTTGAGGAGAAAGGGATTAAAATTAGTGAATTTGATATAAATCTTTCTTTCCCGTTTGCAAAAGTAAATACAACCATCGGTGTCGATAAGCCCACGAATACAAGACCTCGAGTAATTTAAATTAAATTTAATCCATTGGGGTATTCTTATCTTGTTCCTTATTTTATCCCCGCGTTTAAGCCCATATTTAAGCAAATCATTTACCAAACAATTATTATAATAATGGAGGTGTGTTTGATTTGTGTTTAATACATTAACTTGTTTTAATTCTACGCCAAATAGGGCTTTAAAAAGGTGTTTTACATATCTTATATAATTCGTCCCCCGTTTATCCAAAGAAATTTTAACTCGATTTCTGTCAAGATTTCCATCCCCCAGCATAATCCCTACAAATTCTGCTAACTGCGCGGAGCAGTTAAACCTCTTTTTTACATCTGTTGGCAGAAATCCAAAATTTGTCTCGGGGTGAAAATGAATTTCTTTTAATCGAAACTTTATTTTAAAAATATCTTCCAACTTTTTAAGATGGACCTCATTAATGCTTATATTTTTATTAAGAATATTCCTTATATCGAACCCTGCCATCCGATTAATCTCACGAATTGTGTATGAAGCAGATTTAATATAATTTTTCAGTTTTCTGGAGATGGTATACCTTTTCATGCTATCAAAGTACCCCAAAAGAATTTATAAAGTTATTTCTTAGTAACCGGTTCCGCTTTTACTTCTACTTTCGCAGGAACAGCCGCTCCTTCTGTAGGTTTAACAGCACCAGCAGCTTCGGCAGCCTTAGCTTCTTTCTCCGCCTCAGCAGCAGCCTTCTCTAACTCTATCTTCTTCTCTTGTGCAGAGTGTAAATCAGCGAAATAAGCATCCAATTCTTTTCTCTTTTCTAGAGAGGTTTCTGTTTTTTCGGCGTTTATTTCTTTATCATACTTTCCTTCGTCTATTTCTATTCCAACCTCTGAAGCTGGTTTGTTTTCTACTAAAACTCCTAAACTTGTACAAGTTCCCACGACAGATTTAACCCCCTCTTTCAAGTTCTTACAAAGAAGATTGGGCATTTTTGTTTTTGCAATAGAAATCATTTGTTCTATAGAAGCATTTGCAATTTGAAGCTTTTTTTGTTCTCCGGAACCCTTTTCAACTTTAAGCTCTCTTTTTATTAGCTCTGAAACGGGAGGTGAAAAAACTTTAACTTCAAAAGTTTTTGTTGTTGGATCAACATCAATTTCTACCGGAACCTTCAAACCCTTAAAGCTAGTTGTGGCTTCATTTACCTTAGAAATTATTTGTCCCATATTTATTCCGAGAGGTCCAATCTTCTGGCTAAGAGCGGGTCCTGGCTTCATGCCTCCTCCTTCAATTAAAAGTTTTATTATCATTGCGAAGACACCTCCGGTTTCTTTCGCTTAATCTTCCCTTGAAATTTGTTCACTTCGTTCATTCTTCTTCCTCGTCTCTTCGGATAACCTTAACGTTATCAAGTTTTACCGTTACTGGCAATGGTACAACCGCACCAAGTAAACTAACTACAACTTCTTCCTTTTGTTTATCTATTCTTATAACTTTCGCTTTTTCTTTTTTGAATGGTTCTGCAATTAATTCTACGATATCCCCTTCCTTAATTGAAACGGTCGTAGCCGATGGCTCCATGGCAGATTTGATTTCCTCGTAGGGAATTGTCTTTCCAATAATTCCTTTTACATATGGCAGATTAAAAACAGCTTCCTCAGCAGATTCTCTGTCTTCGGCTTCTAGAAGGATATAACCTCTCCATCCACTTGGACGTGCAACAGAATATACATTAAGTTTCTTTTTCTCCGCTTTTTCAGAAATCATATCTACTGCTCTCTCTTCCTTGTTTGTTGTTACCTTTATAATAAAAATCATTTTGATTTATCCTTTGTTCACACTACAACTCAATATCTGAGAAGTAGATAATAATAGTTAAAATTGTGGGTTTATAAATTTTCTTATTGGAAAATTTATGTGTAAGCAACGGATATATGTCCTAAGCAAAACCGAGAGAGAATAATATTCCCTTTTCACCGAATTACCTTATTTAAAAATCGCTTTCAGCAGATTTTCCTCCGATAAAACAAATTAATAGAAATAATTGTCTTTGTTTTAGGATGGTTGTATTTGCCTTGACAAAATCAGGCAGATTTGGTTAATATTGTGGAACAGAAAGTTTTACACATAAAGGGGGTAGGACATATGTCACCTGTGCGTATAATAAATAAATTAGAAGAAAAACTTAACAACGGTAGAGATTACAAATCCTAAAATCCCCAAAACCACGATTCCAAGGGCGGAGATTTTTGTAACGTTTTTGAACTCTTTCATAGTCGGCTTTTTAAGAGAGTGCCAGACACGAACGCTTTTCACAGAGAATGACTTCAAAATTACCAGTGGACTTTGCATATCTTAAATAGAAAACTTGGGTTTTTAAAATATTTGATTAAGAAACCACTGCCTGAAATAATCTCTGCGTATCAATTATCCAGCTTCTATTTGGTAAGCCCGATGGTCTCGCCTCAACTCCCGAAGAAATTTGTTCTAAAAAATCTTGAATTGTTTTATGTTCATCCCTAAATTGTGCAATTTGGGCTTCTGTATTTTGTCCAAGATGTCCTCTATCACAAATAATTATCTCCGCCTCCGATGGATGAGGATAACAGACTAATTTAGAAGGGTTTATCTTAGAAGGATTAACCAAATACCATCGGCAAATTTCTATTGCGGAAGGAATTAACCTTCTGGATAAATTAATCTGGTATACCTTTCCTCCCGGAACAGTAACATGCCCCATACCCTGCGTTTCATCTTTTATAATAGAATTAGAAGCGTGTTTCTCTAAATCTCCCAGCCCTCTCACAAATCTTCGTTGTATTTCTTCCGCCAATATTGCCCCAAAGTAGTTTAATTGTTCTAGATTCATTTTATTCAAAAAACTCTATTCCTAATTCTTCCTCGATTTCTTCGTGTTCTTTTTGTTCACGAGTCCCGGTATGCCCAAGAATCTGAGAACTCTTAACTCCGGTAACAATTAGTAAGACTCGTATTGACTTTTCCATATCTGGAGAGATTTGTGCACCCCAAATAAGCTTAGCTTCGGGACTTAATTTCTGTCCTACTGCTTCTATTATCTCTTTACACTCATCCAGACTCATATCTGCACCACCAACAATATTAACCAACGCTCCACTTGCTCCAGTAATATCTACATCAAGAAGTGGATTTTGCATTGCTTTTTCTACTGCATCATGGGAACGATTTTCTGTATCTGATTCCCCCATTCCGATTAATGAAACTCCTCCATCAACCATTACCGCCTTTATGTCTGCGAAATCAAGATTAACCAACCCGGAAGTCGTTACCAACTCTGTTACACCCTTTACTGCGTTTGTAAGAATCTCATCTGCAATCTTAAATGCAGTATGAAGGGGAAGCTCTGGAGCAAGTTCGAGAAGTTTATCGTTGGGGATTACAATTAAAGTATCTACAACAGATTCCATTCTCTCCAATCCTTCCATTGCGTTTTCTATTCTCTTTTTTCCTTCAATTGTGAATGGAAGTGTTACAACTCCGATTGTTAGAGCGCCTTGTTTTTTTGCTATGCCTGCGATTACCGGAGCGGCACCTGTTCCTGTACCTCCACCCAAACCACAAGTAATGAAAACCATGTCTGCCCCCGAAAGTTTCTTCTTTATATCGGCCTCCGACTCTTTTGCGGCTTCTTGTCCTACTTTTGGATTGCTTCCCGCTCCAAGTCCTTGTGTAATCTCTCTTCCGATAAGAATCTTTTGATCTGCGTTAGCATAAAGTAAATCTTGAGCATCAGTATTAACCGCTATTAACTCTCCTCCTTTAATCCCAATTTCTCTCATTCGACTAAGAGAATTGTTTCCTCCACCACCAACACCCACAACCTTAATCTTTGCGGATTGTTTCTTAAGAAGCTCTTCTAGTTCTCTATCTATTTCTCTAACTTCTGGAGAGATATTTGTAGGGTATGAAGAATCCACCACCATTCCTTTTTGATTATATTCCTCTTCCATGAAAAGGGAAAAGAACTGCTGTTTTTAAGGATTGTTGCAGTGAAAAGATAGATTTATTTTTTTTCTTCTTTTGGTTTTTCTTCTTTGGCCTCTTTCAATTCTAGTTCCAATCCAAAAATTTCCTTAAATTTGTCAGAAAATAGCTTTACAAAATCTAATAGGGGCTTTTCTACTTCCATAAGAAGCTTTTTATCCTGCACGTCAAATTTGAAAGTTTTCTTAAAAAGAAAGTTGTTAAGGGAGTTAATCTTATCATTAATTTCCTCAATTTTTCTTAGTACCTTTAATTTGTAAACAACCACTTTTCCAGAGAGAGGATTGTTAAAATCAACCATAACCCTCCCACCAGATACAGAGAGAATCTTTGCTAGTCTTCCATCAAAATTAAGAACGCTTCCTTGAATTGGATTAATTTTGTGTTCCATAAAAATTTTCATTGGCATTCTTTGAATTAGCTTAGCATCCCTATTTCCGAAGGCATCTTCGGGTTGAATTTCTAACTCATATTCTTTATCCACTTCCTTATCCACTAAAAAATTATCAATTCCTTTAAGAAACATACCTTGCCCAAGTGGGAACACGAAGGGTTTAGCGTTAAGTTTTAATCCCGCCTTTTCTAAGTCTTTTTTTATATTTGAGTCAAAAACCTCTCCATCCTTCAATTTTCCGGTAAATTCTATTTCAATGAAATCGTTTTTTTGAAGTGTCATTTATTTTGTTGAGTAAAAACGTTTATAAATCTATTTTTTTTGTTTACACTATGGTCTTAAAAATTATTAGTGCGACGGAAGCTAAGGTTGGAACAAATATTATTGTTGATGGGGAGCCGTGCACAATAAAAAAGATGGATGTTTCAAAAACAGGAAAACACGGACATGCAAAGGTAAGGGCGGAAGCTGTTGGTATGGTTTCTGGGAATAAGAAAGTTTTTGTTGTTCCGGGACACGAGAGATGGGAAGTTCCTCTTGTAGAAAAGAAAAAGGGACAGGTATTATCGATTTCAGAGAATAAGGCAAGTGTTATGGATTTGGAAAGTTTTGAAACTATCGAGATGGTTGTTCCTGTGGATGTTGGAGAGGTTTCTGCAAACGACAATGTAGAATATTGGGATATTGAAGGCACGATAATAATAAAGAGGAAATTATAAAATGGCAAAAATACCTGAAGCAACAAACAGAATTTTCAAGAATGTTTTTGTATGCAAAGCTTGCAAAACAAAAATGAAAGCGACTCCTCAAAAGATTTTAGAGGGAAAGGTCAAATGCAGAAAGTGTAAGAAAAGAGCGTTTAGACCGTTGAAAAGGAAATAAATAATGAAGGGTGAAAAAAGATGAGTTTTTTAGTGTATGATTTAACCTTCTTAGTAATCTTTGTTATATTAATGTCTATCTTTCTTCGTAGAAACAGAAAGAACCTGAAGAGGGAGGGGCTCCTTTATCTCTATAGAACAAGTTGGGGAATAAGATGGATAAACTATGTTGGTAAAAAATATCCGAGACTTCTAAAAATAATGAGTTATCTTGCGATAATTCTCGGCTATCTTCTTATGATTGGAGCAATTTATTTAGTTGTTAGAATAGTTTCTATCTATGTGTTTAATCCTCTGATTGTAAGAGAAATAAAAGTTCCTCCCATAATCCCCCTTGTACCTTATCTTCCGCAGATATTCAATCTAAGCTGGTTACCTTCATTTAATTTCACCTACTGGATTGTTATCCTCGCAATAATCGCAATCTCACACGAGTTCGCCCACGGAATAGTTGCAGTTTATAATAAAGTAAAAATAAAAACAACCGGCTTCGGTTTTTTTCCATTCTTCCTCCCTGTTTTTCTTGCAGCCTTTGTTGAGCTTGATGAGAAAAAAATGGCTAAAAAGAGCAAGTTTGCACAACTCTCGGTTCTTGCGGCGGGAACATTTGCAAATGTGCTTACTGCAATATTCTTTTTAGGAGTTATGTGGATTTTCTTTTCTCTGGCTTTTATTCCAACCGGAGTAATATTTAGCAATTACCAAGTAGCGGTTATTCCCTCCAACGGCATCTCTTCTGTTAATGGAATTCCAGTGGATGGAAATAATTTTTCGGCGGTTATCTCTTTGATAAATGGCACCGAATTGAATAAAATTATGGTTGGAAATCTTACTTTCCTAACAACCAGGGGAATATTAGAAAAACAGATTAATAATTCTGGTTTTATTGGGGTTTATGAAGATTCTCCCGCTACAGAAGCGGGATTATTTGGAGCAATAACAGAATTAGATGGGGTAAAAGTAACGAATATAGAACAACTAAGTGAAGAATTTTTAAAATATTCTCCAGGAGACAACATAACAATAACAACTCGAACAACCAGCGAAACTCTTGAGTACAGAATTACTCTGGGTAAAAACCCTCAAAACCAAAGCGAACCCTGGTTGGGAATAGCGTTCTCGCAGACAGAGAGCGGGAATGTTTTGGGAAGGATAATAAGCGCTCTTGCATCTTTCAAGGACCCGTACACATTTTACCAACCAAGACTGGGAGATGCCAGCCTCTTTATTTACAACCTTTTATGGTGGTTAATTCTAATAAGTATAAGTGTTGCTCTTGTAAATATGCTTCCCGCAGGTATCTTTGATGGGGGAAGATTCTTTTATCTAACGTTATGGGGAATTACTGGGAGTGAAGTATTTGCTAAAAAAGCGTTTAGTTTTGTGACATATCTTTTCCTTTTCATAATCGCACTGGTTATGTTCTTCTGGGTATTGGCAATTTTTTAGGATAGATTTAAAATTGTTTATTTTTTAGGATATTTATGCTTCCGGAAAAGGTTAAAAAAATTTTGGAAAAACAACACTATAGATTGGTTGGAAATAAAGAACACTCCGCTGTTCAGATTTGTAGATGGACAAAGAAGGCAATAAGGGGAGAAGGAGTTTGCTATAAGGAAAAATTTTATGGAATTGATTCCCATCGGTGTTGCCAAATGACTCCGTCCTTGTGGTGTCCAAACAGATGCCTTCACTGTTGGAGGGCGATTGAGATTACAACTGGAGAAAAGATTCCGGGAGAAACAAACTCTCCAAAGGAAATTATTGATGGTTGTATTGAAGCTCAAAAGAAACTCCTTATGGGATTTAAAATTCTTCCTGAAACAAAATATAAAACGGTAAGTAAAGCAAATATGAAAAAGTGGGAAGAAGCTCAGGAACCAATGCAATTTGCGATTAGTTTGAGTGGAGAGCCAACAGTTTACGAGGATATTGGAGGTTTAATAGAAGAATTAAGAAAAGGGGGGAAAACAAGCTTCCTTGTAACAAACGGACTTTATCCAGAAAAATTGGAAGAACTTTACGAAAAAAATCAAATGCCGACTCAACTTTACATTTCGGTAAATGTTCCAAACGAAAAAGAATATCAATTATTTCATAGGAGCTGTTTGAAAGATGCGTGGAAAAGATTAAACGAGTCTCTTGGAATGCTTCCCAAACTTGGGAAAAAAACAAGGACTGTTTTTAGAATAAATATTGTTAAAGGATTAAATAATAAAGATAAACACATAAAAGAATTTTCGGAATTAATTAAAATATCACAACCGCTTTTTATAGAGGTGAAAGGGTTTATGAGTGTGGGTTATGCAAGGAAGAGATTGGGTTATGATAGAATGCCAACACACGAGGACATAATGAGGTTTGCTAAGGGAATTTCTAAATTAACGGGATATAAAATTCTTGACGAACACGAGTTCTCGCGTGTTTGCGTGCTGGGAAAAAATAAGAAGGATTTGAAGATTAAGAGGATTTAATCCTAAGAGTTAATGCCCCCACGAGATGTTTAACCTTAGCAGGCAGGGGTTGTAATCTTTAATTAAAACCTTCTTCTCCAATCTTCCTTAAAACGTCTTTAATTTCGTCAATTGTTTTTTGCTGTTCTTTTTTGTCGGACATGCGCACAAATTTTATTAATAAATCAGTCAATTCTTCTTTCTGAAGCATCTTTAACTTGAATCCATCGGTTATAAAATAGAATCTGTAGGACTCTCGCCTTATTTCCTTGATAACTATTCCTCCAACTTGTCCCAGAGGTTTGCCCTTATGTGGATTCTTCTCCAGTTCTCGCATAGACTCAAATGTCTTAGTTGATTCTTTCTTGAATGTTTTGTTTATCTCTTCTTCAAGTTTTTTAGTAAATATTACTTTTGCCATCTATTTTTAGAATTAGTGATGGCCTCTTCTATAGAAACTGTATTTTCTTCGTTCATTAACAAATCGTATAACTGCCTCTTTTTTGCACTATCTATTAGCCGAGCTATAATCTCCGAGTAGGTCTCCCCTTTATTTCCAAACTCATTTATTTTCTCCTGTATGCTCCTTGTTATTGCAATTGTCGTGTTTTCCATTTTATATTTCCTATAATAATTATAATTTTTATAATTTATAAGCTTTTTGGTTTGCTAGGCAAGTTCTCGCAGAATAAATGCCCCCACGATTACTTAATCCTAAGGATTAAGATACTGATGTTTTCCTCAATTATTTACTATAACCTAAATTTTTCAAATCAATAATATCTACTTTTCTCATTAATTTCTTTTTGTATGCAATAAGCTCTTTTTTAGGAATGATTGGGAGACTTAAACCCAAAACTTTCTTAATTGTTGATTTTGATAAGCCATCTCCTAGTTTCTGCCATTTTTTAGTTTTCGAATCAAGAAATTTACAACCACGATCTCCTCCAATTTCAATAGTAATTCCATCATACTTAATTTCCATATAGTAACATTCCCAATTTTTTGATTTAGAAAAATGTGGCTCTTCTACAAGATATTCCTCAACATCTTTAGCAAGTTTTAAAAAATCTTTATTTTTTATAGCTAAATCGATATCAACAAGCATTCTTTTTGAACCGTAGGCATATGCTGCTAATCCTCCTAAGACGTTAAATCTTATTTTCTTTCTTTTTAAAACTTCAACAATCCACTTCAGAGTTTTTCTATAAGCCTTTTGATTAATCTTTTTCATTATTGCTTTAATAAATCCGTTTTTAAAACATTAAATTTAGTTCTTACTTTCTCAATATCTTCTCTTGTAATCTTGTCCAAAATTGATTCTACTTTTAAACAGAATTCTGGAGCAGTTTTAGCCCTCTTTAATATTTCTTCTCTACCAAAGTCTTTGTCATAATAAAGAGCTCCAACTCTCAAATCCTTAGACTTTTCGAGTTCTTCATAAATATTTTTGTCAACTATTCCTTCTTCCACAAACAATGAATTTAAGGCAAAGATAGTGCAGTCATGTATTTCTGATTTTATTCCTACTTTCATAAACAAGGCATAAACCATAAAATATTTTGCGTAGTAAGAAGTATCTAAAATCCATTCATCCTCTTGTTTTTCTTTAGCTGACTCAAGCATGTTTAGTGCTGACCTTGACTTTTTCTTATAAACTTCTACAAGCCTTTCGTTAAGATTAACAAGTTTTAAACCGCCAGCCTTTTTAAAACAAAATGAATGACTATCTTTCTTTTCGTTCATAGTAATGCCTCCATACTTCATTGATAAAAATATCATGATTATATAAAATTATGTGGTTCATTACAATTTCTTTGATTAGTGCTCCTTGTTTAGAGAGTTGCTCTTTGAATTGCTTTAAGTTCATAGAAGTTAGATGTATTTCTTTGTTGTAGGTTTTGCCAAATTGTTTTATCTTATTCTTTTCGTTTTCTTTCAATTCCCCAATATACATTAAATCAATATCACTTTCCTTGTTATGTGTTGAAGAAACATAACTCCCAAATAAAATCAAACAACCATTTAAATTTAAGTTAAGGAACTCAGTATGTAGTTTTTTTATTAAAAACTCTTTGTTTAGTAAGTCTAATGTTTCTTTCTTCTCACTCAAAGACAAAAACTCTCTTACTTGATTGTTTTCCAAGTTAAGCGAATAAACCCTGCTCTTTCCTACATCCTTTGATATAAGTATCTTATCTTTCTCAAAGCTCTTTAGGTGTGGGAGTAAACTAACATGACTCTTTCCTATAAGTTTAGCCATTTCTCTTATGTGAAACTGATTAAAATAATTACTTCTAAATAAGCTGATTAGTCTTAACTTGATATTGTTAATATTTTCTACCATATGGTAACTTAAATTACCATAGTTTATAAGTCTTTCGATTTGTGTAGGTTCAACTCTCCATTAGCGCACTCAACCAAATAGTAATACGCTGTTGGGGGGCAGTGAACCATAAACCTCGCTAACTATTCGGTTTATGTAGGAGATTTAATCCTAAGGATTAATGCCCCCACGATAAGTTAAACCTTACAAATAAATAACACCCTCTTTTGTAAGCGCAACGAATCTAACCCCTGCTGGAATTGACAATAACCCCGAGATTAAAGCCATGTGCTCCTTTCCGTCTCCGCTTGCTACACTGAGAGCAACTTCCGTTCCGTCTATTTTTCCTTTTAACTTTTCAATAATCTCATCACGCAATTCTTTTAATTTCCCATTCAAATCAACCTTCACAAATTCAAACGGCTTTTCGTGTTTGAAATCTTTTGCAAAATCTCCCCCAACGAGAATTATTTTATCCCACTCGCCGTATTTCATCAACCCAGAAACCTGCGCCCAGGTTCCTTGCCCAGAAGATAATAATGCAACGAGTTCCATGGTTGAAAATAACAAACACCATTTTTAAGTATTATTGTGGTAAGGTTTATAAATGTACAAAATCTCGAGTTTTCATCATTAACTACATCGCCGAAATCCATTTTTCTGGATGCGGGCGCATAATGTAGGAGATAATACAAAATGGATCTGAAAGAAGACTTAAAGAAAGCACTAGTTGAATTGCGAAAAACCGAACCAAGAAAATTTGATCAGTCGGTAGACTTAATTATAAATCTCCAGAAATATGATATAAAAAAGAATCCCCTTAATCTTTTTATAAGCATTCCTCATAAAATTAAAGACAAAAAAATAGCAGCATTTTTAGAAGTAAAAAATAATAATTTTGAAACAATAACCCCCGCGGATTTCAAAAAATATTCAAATAAAAGTGTACTTAAAAAATTAGTGAGTAAATTTGATTTCTTCATAGCACAAGCAAGTGTAATGCCTAGGGTTGCTACAGCTTTTGGTAGGGTTTTGGGACCAGCAGGAAAAATGCCTTCTCCACAACTTGGAATAATTATGAACGCTGATGATAAAGCCTTTAACGATCTAAAAGAGAAAATAAATCAGAGTATGAAGATAAGAACTAAAGAGGCGAGTATAAAGATGTCTGTGGGAAAACAGAGCATGAAAGATGAAGAGATAATTGAGAATATTATGGTTATTTACAACGCATCTCTCAAGGCTCTTACAAGAGATAAAGATAATATTAAGAATATAGAAATAAAATTCACTATGACTAAACCTCAAAAAATAAAGGTAAGATAAAATGTCAGGAAAAAAATCAACCCACGTCTCTGAAGCTAAGAAAAAGATAGTAAAAGACCTTATTGGACTAATAAAATCAAAAAAAACTATCCTCCTTGCATCAATAAAGAATCTCCCTGCAGCGCAGTTTCAGGAAGTTTGTAAAAAATTGAGAGGAAAAGCAATAATAAAAGTTCCTAGAAAAAATCTTATGTTTTTGGCGTTGGATAACTCGGGAATTGAGCATACAAAGGAATTAGAACAGTACATTGGAGATAGTACCGCAATACTTTTTTCGGATAATGATGCTTTTGATTTGGCAGGAGATTTATTGAGAAACAAAAACCCCGCAAAGGCAAAGGCAGGACAAGAGGCTCCTGAAGATATTAAAGTTCAACCCGGACCAACAGATTTAGTCCCCGGGCCTGCAATAAGTGAGTTGGGTGCGGTTGGAATTCCTATAGAAATAAAGGAAGGTAAAATTTATATTAAATCGGAAAAAATAATCGCAAGGAAGGGAGAAAAAATATCTCAAAACGCCGCGGATGTTATGAGCAAGCTGGATATTAGACCATTTTCTGTTGGATTTATTCCTCTATCTGCTCTTGATTTGAAAGAAGGAAAAATGTACAAGGAAATTAAAATTGATAGAGAAGCAACCCTCAAATTACTAAAAGAAGCTTATTCGAGATCGTTACCTTTTGCGGTTTCTATCGGACACACTTCTAAAGATACGATTGGATTTTTGCTTGCAAAGGCAGAATCTCATGCTAAAACACTGGAAAAATTAAAGCCAGTTGTTGACGTGAAAGTTGAAGCGGAAGAGGGGAATAAGGAACTAATAGCTGAAGAACCTACAGAAGAAGTAAAGGCACCTAAGGGTGTACCCTCTGCCGAGGGCAAAGAAACTCAAACTCCATCAGAAAATAAAACCTCTGAGGAGGGAAAATAAAATGGAAAACATATATGCGGCACTTTTGTTGCACAAAGCTGGCAAAGATGTCAGTGAAGCGAATTTGAAAAAGGTTGTCGAAGCTGCTGGTGTTGTAGTTGACGAGGCACAGATCAAGTCACTTATGGCCAGTCTGAAGGGCGTAGATATAGCAAAAGAGCTGGAATCAGCTAGTTTGGCTATGGCTGCACCGGCTGCAGGGGCACCGGTTGAAGCAAAGAAAGAAGAAGCGCCAAAAGAAGAAAAGAAAGAAGCTGCGGCAGAAGGACTTAGTGCGTTGTTTGGTTAAATTTTTTTATCAATTCACTAAGCCCCAACTTTTCTAGTTTGAACACGAGTGCAGATAATTTTATAACCGAACAAAAATTTCTCCTTTCACTTGAAGATGTGGAGCCTATACAAAAAAGATAAATTTCTAGAACCCTTATGTTTTTCAAATGGAAAATCTCAAAAAGATGTTGTTAAAGAAGTCCTTGATGCAATAAAAGAAGGACATAAAATTATCTTTATTAGGGGAATATGCGGTACCGGAAAATCTGCAATTGCACTAAATATTGCAAGAAAATTGGGAAAAACTTCTATTGTAGTTCCTGGGAAAAACTTGCAGGCACAATACAAAAAAGATTATGAGGAAGATACCTATCTAAAAAAGGATAATGGAGAAAAACTAAAGATAAGTGTAATAACTGGTAGAAAAAACCATCATTGCAAGTTTTTTGAAGATAATCAGATTATTGTTTCAGAGAAAAAAGAAACAAATTCTAACCTATACGACATATTTGAAGGAGTGAGAGAAAAATATCTCGCAAAAAGAGAGGAAGATAAGTCCGCAGACAATACGGAACTTCCTTGTAAGATAGAGATAAAAGAAAAAAACTGGAACAAAATAAAAAAATATCTGAAACAAAATAAAGATATTGACCCCACCAAAATAAAAGAGTTGAGAGATGTTAAGAGAGTCTCGGTTGCGGGAGTGTGTCCTTATTGGTCTCCAGTTATCCCCGACAAATACGAACTTGGAGGAGCAAGTTTTGTAAATTCAATAAAAAGGAGTTATGAGGGGCTACAAAATACTAAATTTATTTTTTATCAGAGAAGATTTGGATGCAAATTTTACGAACAATTTAATTCCTATATTGATGCGGATGTAATTGTATTTAATTCTCTCAAGTACAAACTCGAATCCATACTTAATAGAAAACCAAAAACCGAAGTTGAAATTATAGACGAGTGTGATGAGTTTTTAGACGGTTTCTCAAATCAAAGAACAATAAACATAGACAGACTCCAGAACTCTTTGATAAATGCTTTTAGCGTAAATGAAAGAGGAGATGAAATTTTTGAAGAAATTGCAATCCTAATAAAACATCTTAAAAAAGATGCGAGAATTGCTGATTCTATTGAATCCGAAGCCATAATTCTTATAAAAGAAACTGGAATTTATGATTTATTTAACATTTTATTAAAAAATCCAGAAGTTCTAAGAGAGAGTGAAATCGATGATGAAAGTTATCTTTTTGAAGTTGAGGAAACAGCCAAAATGTTTGAGGGTTTCTTTGATGAAACATATCTTACTTTCAGCAGGAGAGAGAACAATCTTCTCGTGAGTGTTGTGACAACAAATCTCGCAAAGAGATTTAAAGAAATGGTGGACAAAAACAAGCAGATTGTATTAATGTCCGGAACCTTACATTCAGATGTTGTTTTAAGAGAGGTTTTTGGACTTGAAGATTTTAAGGTAATAGATGCAGAGACAAAACAGCAAGGAAGAATAGAAGTCTTAAGAAATGGGATGGAAATGGATTGTAGATACTCCAATTTTTATGCTGGAAAATTTGATAGAAGTTCTTATCTTAAATGCCTCAGCAAATGTGTGGAACAGGCAAAAAAACCTCTCCTCGTTCACATAAATAGTTTCACGGACCTGCCTTCTGAAAAAGAGCTTGAAGAATTTGATATTGATAACCTCATCAGTAGAGAAAAACTAAGAGAAATACAGGATGAAGATAAAACAGGGAAATTGATTGAGAGATTTAAGAATAAACAAACGGATGTTCTTTTTTCAACAAGAGCTTCAAGAGGCATAGACTTTCCTGGAGAAGAGTGTAACAGTATCGTTTTTACAAAATATCCCAACCCAAATGTTAAGGATGCTTTTTGGAGGATACTAAACAAAACAAAGCCACAACACTATTGGGATTTTTACAAAGATAAGGCTAGAAGAGAGTTATGGCAAAAGGTTTATCGGGGATTGCGTTCTAAAAAAGACCATGTATATGTACTCTCTCCGGATACGAGAGTTTTAGAAGCGTTTGAAAAAGAGATTATCCCCGAATAATCTCTTGTGCACGATTGATTATTTCTCTTTTTTGTTCGTCGTTTAGCCTAGAATCAAGCATAGGATAAATTGTAGAGTCTTCAAAGTTTGTGTGACTCGATAAAAGCATTTTTAGCTTTATTGTCTCGGGGGTAATATCCTCGTTTTTTAAATTTCTTTCAATTTCCTTAACTAAAGCGAGAATCTTTCCGTGTTCGTCCATGATTGCAAATATTTCTGATATCTCTTCTCCAGAAACATCATTAAAAAAATTAAAAATCGCTTTTTCTTCAACAAAAAAGTGTTTCTCAATATTCCATTTTAGCTTCCGCCATCTTCGCTTTGCCTCCTTCTTATCCAAACCGAAGGCTATCTCAAAATCAGTAATATAAGAAATTATTCTTTTATGCTCCATACACATAATACTTTCTACTGATTCGTGCATTAAATATAAAGAGCATTGAAGTTTATATCTTTTATGAAGATTGATTAATATAAAGAAAACGCCCACTTATTTTATAGATTAATTTCTGGGGTGTAAACGCCCCCGCCCGGAATCGAACCGGGAAGCCCGTAAGGGCCCTGCTCTCAAGGCAGGTGCAGTACCATTGTGCCACGGAGGCTTATAATAGAATGATTAATTATTGAGTTTTAAAGGTTATGTTTGAGCTCTAAAATCCAAATAACCGTTTCCACCAGGGTTTTTTTAAAGTAATGGGCCTATCATTTTCATCAACAACGGTATAGGTTATTTTGGGTTTTTCTTTTAATACCGGAGCTTCATCGGCCATCTCTTTGTGAGCTTGATTTATCGCTAAATCAACCGCGGTTCTAGAATACCCTTGTTTTACTAGCGCCCATCTAAGAGAATCCTCTGTATACCCCTTTTTAACATTTTTTTTAAAATATTCAACGAGATGTCTTCTGTAATTAACTTCGGCCATGAAAATAGAAAGTGCGCTAGTTTAAAAAATTAGTTGTGATTAACTTAGGAGTATAGGTTTTTCGGTTCTAAAGTATTTTAATGCCTGATTTAACCTTGATTTGGATTCAGAGTAAATTGTAAGAATTCTTTTTCCTTTTTTAACCCGGTCTCCAACCGAAATATCAATTAATAACCCCGCCCTTTTATCCGCAGGACATCCGGCAATACGTGCAGTCATGTTTATTTTTTTATTATCAATAAGTTTTACTTTTCCGTTTTTATTGGAAATTATTTCTTTTTTGTATTTCGCAAAGGGTATTTTTTTAACCTCCCCTCCCTGAGCCCTAATAATTTCAACAAATTTTTTATATGCTTTTCCTGAAACGAGATTTTCCTGAGCCATCTTTATTCCTTTTCCTTTGCTTGCTTGGTTGGTCATCTCCAAAAGTTTCCCTGCAAGAAAAACAGATTTATTCTCCAAATCAAGAGGCCTCCCGGTTTCTTGTGTTAGAACGGATAAAACATCGTTCAACTCAAGAGCGGGACCAACTCCACTTCCCATTGGTTGGCTTCCATCGGTTAGAACACATTCTATCTTTTTCTTAAAAACTTTCCCAAGATATTCAAACTTCTTTTTTAGTTTTAGTCCATTCTTTTTATCAACCTTTGCTGTTTTTCCGTAAGGAATGTCTATGAGTATATACTTACTTCCCATCGAAAGTTTTTTCGCCATTATCGACGCAAGCAGTTGTGCTTCCGGGTCAATCCCAAGTTGTTTTTCTATTTGTATAATTTTATCATCGGCGGGAGCAACTCCTAAACCTCCCCCCCAGACAAGGCATCCACCGGTTTTTCTCACAATACGTTTTATATCTACCACAGAAAAGTTTACTTTTGCGATTGATTCTATTACATCTGCGGTACCCGCAGCACTTGTTATGGCTCTTGATGAAGATTTTGGCATAGTTAAACCACAAGAAGTGCATATGGAGACAACTATCGGAGTAGTTCTGTTTCCAGCAATCCCCCCTATCGAATGTTTATCTACAACATACTTTTCCCTGAAATGTAATTTTTTTCCGGTTTGTGAAATTGCTTTAATGAGATAAATTGTCTCTTTCATCGTTGTCCCCTTTTTATACATCGCAGAAATAAATAACGCCACCTCTGCTTCGGAAAGAGAATTGTCTACAATATCTCTTATAATTTCTTTAATTTCTCTTTCAGAAAGTTCTTTTCCATCCAGCTTTTTACGTATAAAGGTTATGCTGAGAGGATCTTCCTCAAGATTAACTTTTACTTTTTCGCCGTTTCTTATCCCAAGAACCTCCTTTAGTTCAAAAGAGATGGCCAACTCATTTCTTTTTATCAGACCGTCAACCGTATCCACAATGCTGGAGAACTCTTTTGATTTTTTTGAGACGGTCTTAATAAAAATTCTATCTTTGGGGTGTATCCCCAATTTTTCTGCGGTTTTAGTGTCTATCATTGCAACAGGCAATCCTGCTGACCACTTCAATAATTTTATTTTTAGTTCCATTGTTCCTCTTTTTTATTACTAAAGAAAAATGATTTTTATATTTATCTGCTAGGGTGGACAATTAATCCGCCCTCCTTATCTTTCTTTCTATAAACCTCTACTCCAATCAGCAAGTAAGAGAGTATTAACGGACCGAGTATAAATCCTAAAACTCCGAAGAAGAAAAATCCTCCAATCATTCCAACTAAAATTACTGAAGAGTGAACGCTTGTTCTTCTTGAAACAATAACCGACCTCAAAAAGTTATCTGTTGTTGATGCAATTACCCCTGCAATTGCAACCCCTATTGCAGGAAGAGCGCTCCCCGCCGCCAAGAAATACACAACCACCGGTACCCAGACTATCGGTGGACCAATTATTGGCAGAATACCTGCGACGATAGCGAGCAAAGTAAGAATTAGTGCGTTAGGGACTCCGAATATAAAAAAACCAGCTCCTACAACAAGCCCCTGAAAGATACCCACAATCACCTGCCCGTAGAGAACGGAAGAGGTAATTCCTACAGAATATTCTATCAGTTTTTTCTCTACTTCCCCCGACAGAGGAGAAATTCCCTTAAGATAGGGAACAAGTTTATCCTTATCCCTCAAAACAAAGAAGAATGTGAAAAAAACTACCAAGAGCTGAAGGAACATCGGGATAAAATTAAGTATAATATTAGAAACCGCGTTAACAAATGAATTTGCAGTTTTGGCAACAAAGGAGTGGAGAATAGAACCTATCTCTGAGGAGAATTGTTGTGAGGCAAAAAGCGAAGGAAAGATTGTCTTTAGTGGTGTAACAAAATCCATTTGCTGTGCACTGGTGTAAATTTTAAGAGCCTGATTGAGAAGAATCGGTGTAAAAAACCAGATTGGAAGGAGGATTAAAAGGATTAACACCACACAGAGTATCGATGCTGAAAGATTTTTTGATTTTACTGTTTTGCGTAACCAGTCATACACCGGATTAAAGACAAAGGCAAGGATTAATCCGAGGACTATTGAAAGAATTATTGGACGAATTAATAAGAAAGAAAGAACGGCAAGAACCAATACGATTATCGCAATAAAAATTCTCTTGATGTATATTCTTTCGATAGTATTCTCTGCCATTAACAATATAGGAAAAACCAAATATATAAAGTTTTCCGGAGAAAACTTTATCTCTGGGCTTCCTTAAAACCAAACTTACTTTGCTCCAAATCAAACTCCGTTAAGATTTTACGCATAATTTAAGTAAGAAATATAAACTTGGCAGAGCCTGTTTATTGTTGGTTGTTGTTTTGTTAATATTAATTGAAAAAGATTTTTGGGTGAAAAGGTTTAAAAGTAATTTTATACAAAGGAGTATATGAATTTTATAGAAAAGATTTCACGAGGTGCGAGAGATGATTTGGTTCATTTGCAATTCCAAAAGTTTTCTCGGGGTGAGTTCCGAGAGAGGGCAGGAATAAGAGCAAAATTTTCCGGGGGAAAATACACTATCTTCACCTCTCCCGAATTTGGGAACGAACTTGTAAGAGAGGTTGCTGTGAAACTTGGAGATTCCAAAACAAACGTTACGGGTGCAATTGTTTCAACTGCAGATTTAACCGGAAAAATTAATTTTAAAGAAAAAAAACAATTTCAGGGGGTTAAAAGGTATCTTCTTGACGGCGAGATGTCCGGAAAGGAAATTCTTAATCTATTGAACGAGTTTCCAAAGGCATTTTTCGGCTTGAGTTTTTCTGCTGAAAATGGGGAAACAACTCTCAAAATAAAACCAAAAGCCCCAAAGTCGGGAAAACCCTCCCCGAAAGGAAGTGAAGAGGGGCCAAAGATAGACTTTTGCAAGCTCATAACAAAGGACGCAACTCTCGCACGGGGTTTCGTTTACGAAAAACCTGACTTTAAGGAAGCCGAGATAAGACATACCTTTGTAATTGAGGATATGGTTATACCGGAAGCGCTGAAGAAAGAGAAGGACTTCGCGAAAGTGCGGGAGGGGGCATTAAGGAAAGGGAAGATAATTAGAGAGAGCACGATTGACGGGGTTAAGGTAAGGAAAGAGTTGGGGTTTGAGGCTTAAAATTATTTCTTAGCAATAAATGGTTGGAGTTAATTCACATTTCAAGGCAGAAAGATTTAAATACTAATGTAATCTTTTGTATTACAAATGGAATTTGAAGACTTTGATATAAATAAAGTTAAGGCAACAGAAAAGAAAACAAAAGTTTTATCTGTAAGAGTAACCAGGCAAGATTTTGAATGGATTAAAAAAAAGCATATTTCTGCTACCAGATTATTTAATTATGCACTGCACAAGATTATGAAAGAGGAAAAGAAGAAAGATGAATAAAAAATATAATAAAGAATTTTATGAGGATGAATATGGATATATCAGAGAAAATAATCATTCAAATGCTTGGCACAGAAAAGTCGCATATCATAAAATTTATTTGAAAAACAGAAAAAAGTATAAGCTTCCATTTAGTAAATATGAGATTCATCACATTGATGGAGATAAAAAAAATAATCTTATAGGAAATTTGGCTTTATTAACTACAGAAGAACACATTGATTTGCACCAGATTATAGATAAAAAAGGAAAGGGGGATTTGACTTGGAAGGAAGCGTGTTCTGATGCTTGGTATGAATTTACAATTGAGAAAGAAGCCAAAAGAGAAAGAGAATATTTAGAAAGTTTAGAAAGTCAGGAAGAAGTTTATAAATATTTATTAAAAAAAGCAGGAGTAGAATTTGAGGAGGGCTCAATTGGATTATTAATGGATGAAGATGAAGAATTTATTAAGGAAGTTTTAACATTTTATCGGGTAACGGGAAGAAAAATAACTAAAAAAGAGGTTAATGAAATTGTGGGCAATAAAGAAGAATTTAAGAATATTATCAAAGAACAAGAGGAAAAGAAGAAGAAAAAAGTTGAAGAAGAAATGTTAAGAAGATATAACACAAAGAAAAAAGAAGTTCAAGAAAGACATAAAAACAATTTAGAAAAACCAATAAAGACGAGTAAAGAAAAGAAAAGGGGTTGGAAAAAATATTTTTTTATCGGGATAATTGTCTTGGTAATTATACTAATCGGATATTTTGCATTAAATAATGAGAATAAAAGAGATGCAATTAAAAATTATCCCAAAGAGAACCCGAATATAAATTTAATTCCTGAACAACCTAAAGTTGAGCCAATTATTGTTACTGGCTCCAAAACAGACGTAATAATAAAAAACAATCAACAAAAAAGTGTATCTTTGAATGTAACCTATCGCATCTATTCTAATTGGTTTGGTAAGGATTCAACAGAGAGTAGTATTTTTGAGATTGAAGCAGGCGAAGAAAAATCTTTCAAGGTTTATAACAATGATGGATGTAGCACTGCTCCCTGCTCTGTAAGCATTATAAATTTTAAGGAAGTTGGGTTATGAATAAAAAATACGAATTACTGAAAATTAAGTATGAAAATACAAGAACTTGGCTTTTATCTTTTATTGCTCTGGCGTTATCAATGTCAATAGGTTATTACATAGTCCGTGACCTCTCTTTCAAGAATAAATTGGGCATAACCACAGGCATAATCATTATTGCCATATTTTTTCTTTACACCATCCAAATAATAAGATATAAAAATATACTAGATTACCTAAAAAAATGAAAAAGCCACAAGAAAAGATTGATTTGAATAAGAAAGTAAGAAATATAGGAATTGCTTTAATTATCCTGGGGGCAGTACATTTTATCCTCTCACAATTTTTAGATTTTACTTGGGGATTTGTGTTGGTTGCGGTGGGAGTAATTGCATTATTTTATCGTTCAAGAAAAATGCTTTTAACTTTTGGGATTTTATTAATCGCTGTTGGAGTTTTAAATATCTCTGCCTATATAATTAATTTGGGGGAGATATCGGGATTTTGGGGAATTTTTGGAATAATTCAAATTGTCTGGGGGATTCAAGAGATAAGTAGTTTTAGGAAAACTAAAGAAAACCCGAAATATGAAACGAAAGAGAAGGTAAAAAAAGGTTTTGTGTGGTATGGATTAAGGGCAGGCTTTTGGACTATGGTTTTCTGTTGGGCAATCAGCATTTTTCTTAGTGGAGAAGAAAGTTTCTATTTTATCTTTTGGTTATTTTGGATTGTTTCAGTAATCTTCACTTTTGTAATGTCAATAATTCATTTAACAAAATATAAACAAAAAGCACTTGCTGTAACCTCTTTGGTATTTGCTTCTTTTTTGATCTTAACAGCAATAGTCGGTTTGTCTCAATATGGGTATTATGATTATGAAAATTCTGATTACCCCCAGAATTTAACAGACCAACAAACACAAGAACTCGTAGATTATGTAGATTCTTTTTGCTTTATCTCTTGCCAAGGTTTAGAAAACGTTTATACTTATGATTACCGATATGACGAGAAATTGGGTGAAGTGATTTGTTATTGTTTGGATTCAAACTACGATACGATTCTGCAAAAGATTGTTCCATTTGACGAATAAAACTCTTCAATAAGTTGAAGATACTCTTTAAGTTATTACCTCCCAAAAAAACTGACGGGTTCCTTCAAAAACCTTTAAAAACCCACTTTTTCTATCTAATTCATTCCAGGGTGCATAAAATGATAAAAATATCAATATCCGCTATTGGTAAATACGAAAACATAAATGGCACACAAAAGTACATCGAGAAAAGGAAGTTTGCAGTATTGGCCTCGAAAAAGAGCCGAGAAATTTCTGCCTAGAGTTAACTGGAATGCCATTGATTCTGATAAAAAACTCAAAGGTTTCATCGTATATAAGGCAGGCATGATGTCTGCTTTCGTTAAAGACAACACACCCAATTCTATGACAAAAGATAAAAAAATTACTATTCCGGTTACAATTCTCGAGTGCCCTTCTATGAAAATATTATCTGTTAGATTTTACAAGTATGGAAAAGTTGTAAAAGAAGTTCTTGTTGAGGGAATAGAGAAAGATAAAGAACTCAAGAGAAAACTAAAGCTCCCAAAAACAAAAGGAAAAACAATCGATTCGGTTAAACCAGAAGAGTATGACGACCTAAGGATTATTGTTTATTCTCAAGTTAAAAATACTAATATAAAAAAGACTCCAGATATTATTGAAATTGGTCTCTCCGGAAGCTTAGAAGAGAAAATGGCTTTCATAAAAGAACATCTTAACAAGGAACTTTCTGCTACGGATTTCTTCCAGAAAGGACAAGTTGTGGACTTCAGGGGATTAACAACCGGAAGGGGACTTGTTGGCCCGGTTAAGAGATTTGGAATTCAGTTAAAACAACACAAATCCGAAAAGGGTGTAAGACGTCCAGGAAGTCTTGGTCCGTGGCATCCATGTAGAGTAACTTTCCAGGCTCCACAAGCAGGGCAGTTAGGAATGTTCACAAGAGAGGTTTACAACAGTGCGATAATTGATATAGGCAAAGCAAAAGATAGTAAAATTTTGAATAAAAATCTTAAAAATTTTGGAGAGATAAAAACAGATTATCTTATTGTTAGAGGTTCTGTCCAAGGGCCAAGTAAAAGACAACTAATAATCACCGCTCCTTTGAGAGCAACTAAGAGACAAACAAAGAAAAATTTCGAATTTATAACACTAAGATGAAAGCAAATATAAAATTTTCATTCATTCAAATTAAACAAAGAAAACAATTCAAATGAAAGCAAAAATACTTGATATAAACGGAAAGGAAAAAGCAACAATCGAATTACCTAAATTCTTTTCTGAGAAAATAAGAGAGGATTTAATACTAAAGGCAGTTGAAATAAAAAAATCTCAACAGCCATTCTCACCCTCTCCTGTTTCGGGTAAACAACACTCTGCAAGTGGAATTTTAAAACACCACAGGAAAGTATGGAAGAGCCAGTATGGAAGGAAAATGTCAAGAGTTCCAAGAAAAATATTCTCTGTAAAGGGTTCTCAATTTAATTGGGAAGGTGCAGAGGTTTCAAATACTAGAGGAGGAAGAACGGCACATCCTCCAAAAATAACTTCAAGAATAAACACTGGAAAATTGAATAAAAAAGAACTTAAAAAAGCAACAACCTCGGCTTTAAGTGCGACTGCAGAAGGAAAATGGGTTGCAAAGAAATATTCAAACTTGAAAGATAAAAAAATTACAGCGCTTCCTTTAATTGTAGAATCTAAACTTGTATCCCAGAAAGCAAAGGCTCTTAGAGCGAGTATTAAAAGTATTTTGGGAGAAGATTTATTTGGTGTTGCAGAAAAAAAGAGAAGTATAAGACACGGAGTAGGAAAAATGAGAGGAAGAAAATACAAATCAAATGCAGGATTATTGGTTGTAATAGGAGATAAGGAAAAATTGAGGACAAACATATTCGAAATTCAAAAGGCTAGCAACGTGGGAGTTTTAGAACTTGCTCAGGGTGGTCCGGGAAGACTAACTCTTTATACAGAAGCAGCAATTAAAGAACTCGCAAGCAAGTTCAATAGTTCGCCTAAAAGTCAAACTAAAGAATTGGAAAATAAATTTGGAGATAAAAAAACAAAATGAAACCAATAGTAACAGAAAAAGCGGTTATGGCAATAGAAGCACAAAATGTTCTCACATTTAAAGTTTCGGAAAAGATGACAAAGGGCGCAATAAAAAAAGAAATTGAAGAAGTTTTTAATATTAAGGTTGAAAAAGTAAGAACAAGAACACTTGGAAATGAAAAGTATGCTTATATTAAACTAAAAAAGGAGTTTCCAGCAATTGATATTGCTACAAAACTAGGATTGATGTAATGGGAAAGAGAATAATTTCGCAGGCTCGTGGAAAGGGAGGAAATGCTTATAGGGTTAGAAGAAATGCCTACAAATATAAGATAAAATATCCTTCTCCGTTAGTTGGTGAGGGAACTGTCTTAAAACTAGTTAACTCTCCTGCACACAGCTCTCCTCTTGCAAAAATAAAATATTCGAAGGGCGTTTTTTTCGTTCCGGCATTTAAGGGAATGTTTGAAGGACAGAAAATTTCTTTTGAAGGAAAGGAAATAAAGGAAGGAAATATTATGAAATTAAAAGACCTGCCTACAAGAACAAAAGTGTATAACATTGAATCGCGCCCGGGAGATGGGGGCTTGCTTGTAAGGACTGGAGGAAGTCATGCAGAAGTTAGTAGAGTTCTCGAAAATAGTGTGATTGTTATTATGCCGTCTAAAAAAGAAAAAGAATTTTTAGGAAATTGTAGAGCAACAGTAGGAGTAATTGCTGGGGCTGGAAGATTAGAGAAACCAATTGTTAAAGCGGGTAAAAACCATCACATTAAAAAGTCAAGAAATAAATTATGGCCTAGGACATCTGCAGTAAAGATGAACGCAGTCGATCATCCTTTCGGTTCGGGTAGAGGAAAGAACCCTAAGAGTAAGATTGCAAAGAGAAACGTTCCTGCTGGTGCAAAGGTTGGTCACTTAAGACCTAGCCGAACAGGACACAAGAGATAAAATGGCAGAACTAACAAAAAAACAAATAAAATATCGTGGAAAAACAATCGAAGAACTCAAAGCACTTGATGTAAGAGAGTTTGCAAAATATCTCAAGTCAAACGAAAAAAGATCTGTTCTTAGAGGATTCCAGCAAATTGAAGATTTCATAAGTAGATCTACTAAAAAAATGGCTAATAAAAAGCACATAAAAACACACCAAAGAGATTTAGTGATTGTTCCGGGAATGGTTGGAATGAAAATACAAATTCATGCTGGTAACGGGTTTACTCCGGTAGAAGTAACTGGAGAAATGTTGGGACACAGACTTGGAGAGTTTGCAATGACCAGAAAGAAAGTTACGCATAGTAAGGCGGGAGTAGGTGCAACAAAAGGATCTAAATCACTATCAAAGAAATAAAATGACTGAAAAAGAATATACATCACACCGAGGAAAAAAGACAATGGCTAAGCAGGCAAAAGCCGCTGAAATAAAAAAGATAGTTGATGCTCCAAAGAAAGAAGAAATCAAAAAAGAAGAGGTTACAAAAATAGAAAAAGTTGAAAAGAAAATAGAAAAAAAACCGGAAGTCAAAAGAGACTTTGCGTGTGTAAATATTACAGGAGCTCCAATATCTTCAAAAGATTCTTTCGATGTATGTAGATTCATAAAATTTAAAACAATCTCTCGGGCAGTAAAGGACCTGGAAGAAGTTGTGGCTGGAAGAAAAGCTATTCCCATGAGAGGAGAAATCCCTCATAGAAAGGGAAAGATAATGTCTGGAAGATTTCCAAAAGTTACCTCGGAGCACTTCATAAAAATAATCAAAAGCCTCGGCGCAAATTCTTTGGTTAACGGACTTGAAAATCCAATAATCTCCGAAGCTGTTGCAAACAGAGCATCGCGTCCATTTGGAAGATTTGGTGCGGTAAGAAGAAAAAGAACTCACATAAGACTGGTTGCTAGAGAAAAGAAAGTAAAAGAAGAAAAGGCGGAGGCTAAGAAAAAATAAAATGGAAGAAAGAAAAACAGTAAAACTAAAGAAAGACGAATTTAACCTTAAAGTTTACATTAAAAAATTCCTGGGTATGGGAAAAGTAAGCCGAGTAAGAATTGAATACACCCCGGTTGGAGAGAAGATTATCGTTTCTACTCACAAGCCAGGATTAGTTATAGGAAGAAAGGGAGAAAAAATAGCAGAACTTACAACTGTTTTGAAAAGCAAATTTAAATTGGAAAACCCACACATAGAAATTGATGAAATTCTCGAACCAGAGTTTGATGCTCAGATTATGGCAGACGATATTGCTTCTGGAATTGAAAGAATGGGTCCAGTAAAGTTCAAAGTAATCTCATACAGAACGCTTCAAAGAATAATGGAAGCGGGTGCTCTTGGTGCAGAGATAAGAGCGAGTGGGAAACTCCCGGGAGCAAGAGCAAAAACATGGAGATTTGCGCAGGGCTATCTTAAAAAAACAGGAGATAGTGCAAAGGTTGTCGACAAGGCTCAAGCAAGAGCGGAAACAAAACCAGGTACTGTTGGAATAAAAGTAAGCATCTTATCTCCGCATGCTAAAATGACAGACAAGATTGTCGTAGATGAAGCTCTTTTGAATAAATTAAAAGAAGGTTCACTCGAACCAGAAGAAGTTTTGGCTAAAGAAAAAGTTAAAAGAAAATCAAAGAAGAAGGAGAGTAAAGAAGAATGAAATTTAAAGAATTGGCTAAAATGAAAAAGGAAGAAAGAGAAAAGAAATTGAAAGAACTTAAGATGGAATTAATAAAAGCACAAAGTTCTAAGACTGCTGGGTCTAAGGCAAAGAATATAAGGAAAATTATTGCTAGGATACACACACTCAACAACTCCAAGGAGGCGTTGAAGAAAAACTAAATGGAAATATGTCCAAAGTGTGGCTTGCCAAAACAAGCCTGTGTGTGCGAACAAATAGTTAAAAGTTCGCAAAAGATAAAGGTAGCGACAGACAAAAAACGGTACGGAAAAATTGTAACTGTTGTTAGCGGATTCGAGAGTGGAATCGATGTAAAAAAAATCGCAAAAGCCCTGAAAAATGAGCTCGCTTGTGGCGGGACTTACAGGGAAAATGAGATTGAATTACAGGGAGACCATGTAAGAAGGATAAAACCTATCCTCGACAAACTCGGATTTGATACCGAATCGATGGACTAAACGCACACAAAAAAACAATAAAATGAAGAAAAAACAAGAAGCAAAAGTGGAAGCAGTGAAAAAAGCAAAGGTAGCTGGAACTATATGTAATGATAGAGATTGTCCAACACACGGGAAACTAAAAACTCATGGAAGAACCTTTGAAGGAAGAGTTGTAAGCAAACACAATAGAAGAATTGCCATAGAATTTGAACGAATGGTTTATGTAAGAAAATATGAAAGATATTCCAGATTTAAAACAAAGATTCATGCTCGTCTCCCGAATTGTATGGAAGAGATAACAAATATTGGAGATTTGATAAGAATTGCAGAGTGTAGACCATTAAGTAAGATAATTCACTTTGTAGTCGTTGGAAAAGTAAATGTGAAAGGAGATAAAAAACAATGAAGGCGATAAACGCAAGAGGAACTGCTGGATTAAACCTCGGAGCAAAGATGATTGCAGCAGATAATAGTGGAGCTAAGATTGTAAAACTTGTTTCAGTAAAAAAATGGAAAGGGCGAAAAGGAAAACAGGCATGTGCAAAGATTGCAGATTGGGTAAAGGTAAGTGTAAGAAAAGGAATTCCGGATATGAAAGGTAAAGTTTTTGATGCTGTTTTAATAAGACAAAAAAAGCCATATAGAAGACTCAATGGAGAAAGGGTTGCATTCGAGGATAACGCGGTTGCAATAATGAAAGATGACAAAGGAAATCCAAAAGGAACTCAAATTAAAGGACCAATAGCAAGGGAGGTTATGGAGCGATGGGCACAGGTTGCAAAGATTGCTTCAATAGTATACTAAAATGAAAAAATTTTCTTCAAAATGGAAAGCGAGTAAAAGGCCAGGAAAACAAAGAAAGTACCGTGGGAACCTTCCGCTTCATCAGAGAAAGAAACTTGTTAATGCAAATCTTTCAAAAGAACTTAGAGCAAAATACAAAAAGAGAAGTATGAGTATCAAAAAAGGATTCACGGTTAAAATAATGAAAGGTAAGTTTAAGAAAAAACAAGGAAAGGTCAGCAAAGTTAATTTAAAAAAACTACAAATAATCGTAGAAGGAATTCAAATAAAGAAACTCGACGGTTCTAAAGCAAACTTTCCTTTGAGAGCGTCGAACCTTCAGATTGTTAAATTAGAATCCGATGAAGTACAAAAAACCGAAGTAAGGAAAGAAGAAGTTAAAAACAAGAAGACAAAGGATAAACCGGAGGAAAAGAAATGAAAAATCACCTAAAAAGACAGAGCGTTCCAAAGAACTGGCCGATAAGTAGAAAGGGAACAAAATATGTAGCTCGTCCTAACTCTGATGCAGAAGGAGGA
>Ga0268280_1000442_pt1 | contig 35633 bp, 36 predicted proteins | sample saktaG_9_FD_190139 | JGI IMG/M metagenome (GOLD analysis project Ga0268280, IMG submission 190139) | Saline water microbial communities from Sakinaw Lake, British Columbia, Canada - sak_2011_5_24_40m | ecosystem: Environmental > Aquatic > Non-marine Saline and Alkaline > Saline ...
CAGTCACCCTCGAACGTAGTCGTAACTACCCCCCCCCTCTCTGTGCTCTCGTCTTCTATTCTTATAAATACATATATATAAATTTCACCATACATGGGGGAGAGACACAGGGTGGGTAGACGGGAGTGAGGGAAGGTTATTTGGTGACACACACACCCCCCCCCCCTCCGATACTACCTTGGAGACCGACCCACCGGCCTAGTCTCCCGACTGACTTCTATTCTACGCTGCGGCGGGCCTGCGTCCATTAAGCTAGTTAACGAGTGTTTAGCCCGCGGCACGGTGCCACAAACGGGCCAAGATAGGAGAATGACGTGTCACGTCTCAGCGATGTGTGTAGACTCGACTCCATTCGTCTCTGGGCGATGTTCGAACCGGCGGCTTGTTTCGTCTCTGTTTACTACCGGGACCTAAACTAATCCTGGGACGCAGGACACATCCCGGGACTTCACCGTGCAAGTCACGACCTCTTATCGCTGTGTAGACTCGGGCCGTAGGCACCACTCATCACATCTAGACGAGTCTGGGCGCTGTGTCTAGACTCCGCCCGGGTGGTGACCCTGTGCGCTGTGTCGACTGGGGGGGTAGGGGGGGACGCAGGGATGGGCGAAGGACAGGCAAAGCCGGAATGGGACAAGGGCCGAAAAAACCCACCCCCGGCACGGTGGCCAAGGGCGGGTGGTTTTTGCACGTTAATGACTCATGTCCCGTAGGTCTAGGAAGCCTAAACCCTGCGTTTGCTCGTCAGCATCGTTTGTCATAGCACCCAGAAAGGGCGTGCACCCTAATGGATGCACACCCGATTCTTGGTTAGTTGTTTTGCGGCCAACCGTTCTCACAAGCCAACTCAAAGCTGGCGTATAACGGTTTCAGTATTGCAAACTCAATCAACTGAACTAAATCAGCCAAAAGGTTTGCAAATAATGTAGTTTCCTCATCGCAATCGGCAAGATAACCCTTGTCGTATAACGTGAGCCAGAGCAACAATTGCATGTTTTTCATAGCACGGGAAAAGGGAGGGTACCCTGAAGGATACCCACCCGATGCTTATATTTGAAAGTCTACGTCGTCACCAATTTTCCAGACTTGGCGAAAAATTTTTGGTAGCCAATCAAAATATAATTCAAAAACCAAATCAAATTCATCGTCATAAGCAAACTGTTTAATTGCCCTAGATAGCGGAATTGCAGCTTCACGTATTGCGTTTATTTTTTGTTGTTTTGTCATAGCACCACAAAAGGGAGGGGAAGCTTGTGCCTCCCCACCCTATTCTAGGTTAGTCGTTAAACAATATCGGCTTTTTTCTGCTGTGCAATCCAGAGCCGTTTCTGCCGCATGAACTCTTGGATATCTTCTAGTTCATGCCCGTTAAGCGCAATGCCATACTTCTTAATGGCAAAGGCCTCGATTACTGGCCAATCTTCGATTTTTGCAAGGTCTCCCCCACGATCTTTAATCCAACGGGCTGCGTCTTTCTTATCCGCGGCCGTCATGCCTTGTGCCTCCTCTCCTTGGAAGTTCACTGACAGAATAGTTTCGCAGAAAAGATTCAACGAAACAATGTTACTGTCACCCAACTTCTTTCGGAGTGTTTCACGTGCCGAGCTGCCCCGGTAAACAATGAAACTAAACACAATCTTAATCACTTGGATCAGATTGGCTGTGTCCAGCAATAGCCAAGTTCTAAATGCCTTAGCTGATGCTGATAACCGGAACTCCTTGTCATCGGAATTCCGCGAACAAATCACAAGGTCTGCATCGACCGCAATCTCTTGCGCTTGCTTGCTTACTTGTGTGCTATCGTGGATTTGAACCACGCCTGTAATGCGTTGACTCGCCAGTGCTCTTTTCATAGCATCCATTAGGGGAGAATCGTTATTTTTCCGGACCACCCTTGCCCTCTGCCCCTTGGCGTGCGAGCACATAACGCCCCCTCACCAAAATCACACTTTCCCTTTTTCGTCCACAGTGGCCAAAAGACCATTAAGCCAGTTCTAAGACCATTAAGCCAGTTAACGAGTTTCGCGGAGGGAGAGGACAGGGAGGATAAATTGCACAGGAAAGAAAATCCGCACAAGTGGTATACTTAAAATTAAAAAATTTAAGCGAAAAGAATCACTTGACATTCCGAAGACTTGTGCTATATTAGTCCCCATGCGCCAGCGGATCGAGCCACCTTTGCCAATAGCCCCACCCGAAGTCAAATGAGTATTGTCTTACGAGCAATTGACGAGGATCCTGTAAGTCCAACTAAGCCTTGGCAACGGCTAGCTTGTCTGTTGTATTCGAACGGGACCCCGTTACACGATGTGGCGAAAGAAGTCGGAGTCGATGTGACGCTGGTTTCTTTATTTGTGACCTCAAGCAAGGGTGTTCAAATCCTTAAAGCATTGGTCACTGAAAACCCAGACCGGATGGCCAATATTGTCGAGGCCACGGTCGTTGACTCTCTCCTGCGGCTGGTTCGAATTCGCGATGCGGGAAAATCCGAATCGACACAACTAGCAGCCGCAGGACAACTTCTTGATCGGTTCTATCCAAAGACCAAAGCCACAGACCCGCCGAAGAAGGGTGGTTCCGTTGGTGACTTTGTTAATCTCCAAGATGAGATTGCACGTCTACGGGCAGAAGTTCTTATGCGCTAAGTCTATTAACTAAGTTAACCAGTATAAACAAAATGGAAATTACAGACATCAAAGGAATTGTGGTTGAAACCGGAACACAACAATGTTCACAACCACGTTTGATTACGATTGATACTCTTCTTGCTTTGTTAAACGTTTCGTCAACGTTTCCCGGGACACCCGTAAATTCGGTTGGCAGCACGGCAACGCTAGGTGTTGATGATAGTGAAATTACATATTTGTGTGATTACGAAAAAAATGGTTATACGTTTAATCATACCGTTGATGCAGAACTGGAAACTGCATATGTTGAAGTGAACAATACAACTTTAACCTTGTATGCAACCGAAACACTTACTGTTGCGGAAGCAATTTTACTAATCAATGACGTTACCGCAGATGTGTGGATTGCAACTACACAAGGAAATGGAACGGGTTTAATCACAGAAGGAACTGTGGTTTCTTCTGGTGGTGTCCAAGGAACACCAGGAATTCTTGGTCGTTTAGCAATTAACGACACGGATGATGTTTATATGGCCTTTACACACGATCCAACCACAACGCAAGATGATTGGAGAAAAATCTTGCCTGTTACGCCATGATTCCCGGACTTGTCAGTTTAACCGTGTATAAAGGCGCACAGTATGACGAACTTTTCGTCTTTACTGTGCCGTTAACTGGCGTTCCACTGGACATTTCCGGCCGGGAATTCACAATTCAAGCCAAACACGCACAAACAAAGGAAGTTATAGCCGAGTTTGTTGCAGAACACGTGGATGCGAATAATGATCCACTGGATACTAACGTGATTCGGGTCACTTTAGATCATGAAGTGACCGCGGAACTGGAAATTGGTGTTCCGGCGGGTTGGGGTATTCGAGATGATCTTTATAATTATTACGCGCAAGGTAAATTCTACGTAGCAGAAATGATTCCAGATGCATGACGTGCAAATAGCTGTTGGAACTGCGCCAGTGGGCATTCAAGTCGGAAGTTCTCCTGTTCAAATTAGTCCTCAGGCTGCTCCTGGAAAATCTGCACCGTATTACCTACGGCGCTCGATGTGCGTTCAGGGCACTTTTCGTGCACTATGGATTACCGGTGGTCTTCTTAAGCTCCTTGACATGACCCGCATGTCAGCAACCTTTCCTGCTGGAATCACCATTCATTCTTGGTATATGGATAGTTTTGCGTTAGATCCAAATCCTGAACTTGATGCGGATTTATGTTCTTGCACTTCGCCCGGGAATGGTGCAATGCCCGGTGCTGGTGTTGCGGTGTTGGCTACATTAGACACCAATCAAGGTAACAGTAAAGGCGAAAACCTGAATATAGTTGTTCCTGCAGGTAAAGTGATTTATTTAAGGATTAATGCAGATCCAGTAGTTGCCGCGACTATTTGGTCTTTGGTTATTAATTACACCTCCAACGCAGCATAACACATGGCCGCCGGATTTTTTGCAAGAGCAGAAGGGGGTAATTGGAGTGATCCGAATACTTGGTCCACTACGTCATCGGCTGGGCCAGCTAATACGGGTGGCCTTGCTCCGGGTTCCGGAAACAATGCTACATTGGACGCAGGTTCAGGTCCAGTCACGGTAGACACCACTTCGTGTATATGTTCCTCACTAATAATGCCGAACTATGCAAACACCCTGAATTGTGCTTCCGGCACGGTGTTGAACCCACATGCGTCTGTGACATTGGGCGGAACAATTACAGGCAAGGGAACGTTGATAATTGGAAACTCCACAACTACCAGCACCATCACGCCCAACGACAAAATATGGCCCGGTTCAGTTACATTAACCGGAACTGGCACCAAAACACTTGCTGCGGCCTTTACTGTTACTGGTGGATTAACAGTTACTGGAACGTGCTCATTAACTGGTGCTTATACTCTTTATTGTTCCAGTTTAGCACTCACTAGTGGCTCCTTGACGGGCGGAACGGCTATCATTGAAACCAATGGTGTGGTGACAACCAATAGCGCGTATTGTATTGCCAACGCTTTACGTTTAACCTCTGGTGCATCGCTTAAAGGCCCTGTAAATTATGGCGGAACTGCCGGGAATACACTTTATTTTGTAAACGCCGTTACAACGACAGGTTCCACGTTAAACATTCGTGGTTCATGCACTTTAAACCTTAGTAATGCTGCGTTAAATCGTTTAACTATAATTGCAACTTCAACCATGGCGTTGTCTTCAGCACTTACAATTAACGGTATATTAACAACTTCAGCTGCAGCTACCTTCTCTGGTGCTTATGCAATAACCTGTACTGGTGGAATTAATGACGGTTTTGGACTAACCACAGCAAACGTTTTAAATATTTCTGGTGGTTCAGTAACCTCTAGTGGTGGACTAACGGCACTAACTATTAATATTTACGGAACGACAACGCTTAACTCGATCCGAATCGGAAATAACACTTCTGTCATTGCTGCTGGTGCCAATATTACAGTAACTGCTGATACAACTTTAACTTTAGCTGGAACGATTACACTTAATACCGGTTCTTACATTTTATGGCAAAACGTATCCGGCACGGCAACGGTATCTCTAGGTGCTGATTTACGCGTCGTTGGTGCATTTACTGGAACGGGCGCGCTTACTTTTGATGGTGCCTTTGTTGTTCGTTCTTCTGGTGGGTTTACTGGAACTGGAACAATTCTTGGCTCAGCTACTTTACAACTTACTGGTGGCACTGTTGCTTCTACGTGGGGTGGGTTTGGAATAAGCACTAACTTTGCTGGTGGAACAATTACAATCCAAGACACGTTTAAAATCGTAACTGGTGGAAAAACGTTTAACTATGTATCTGGAAGTGTTGAAGGTCCTGATATTTCAACACCACCAAATTTACAATTGACGACTTCACAGTCTTTGTCTGTTGCTGCAATTTCTTGGGGAGTTATTTCCAACACAGGTGCTGTTGCAGATTGCACCGTAGAAACCGAGTTATTAAATTGCATAGCTGTTGTGTCTTGTGCAACCGGTTTTAATTTAAGTTTTAATGGAACACCAATATGACCATTAATGCCCAAGCTGTGTTGGTTCTTCCCGGTTGTCGAATGTCGTTTACGTCAGGTGACGTTTTAAACGTTATAAATTCTTTGTACTTAATGGGATATCAGACTTCTGGTGGTAATATATCAGCATTTTTAAGTGGTGCGTCTGGAAGCCCACTTACTTTAAACTACACCGGTCTTGCTCAAAATGCCTTCATAAGTGGAGCACAATTTGCCTACGTGAATTCAGTTTGTCCGCTTTTTTCTTACATTCCAATGGGCATTACTGCAAGCACCAACATCCTTTCTATGTCACAAAACGATTTTGCTAACTGGATTTCCATTTCCGAACACTAAACCTAATGACAACACCCACAAGAAACCAATTAGAAGCGGCAGCAAAGGATAATAGTATGTCCGGTTTGATTGTTAAATTGATTGATAAATTTGGACCTTGGGTATTCTCCTGGGTGGCGTTAGGTTTTCTTTGGGTCAGTTACGAGCAGAAAAATAAGGATGTTTCTACGTTGGCCAATAGTGTAATAACTTTAATGGTTGCCACTAATCAATCAATTTCTAACTTAACCAAAACAATCGACGAAGGCCACGAAAAAGTTAACAACATGTCTCCAGTCGTTGAATCTTTACTAGACGCCGTTAAAGCAAACGGTAAACAAATTGATACTACTAGTATTACTACCAGTGAAAACAACAAACTCCTCCATGAATTAAACGCCCGTGTCAAGGGCCAATCAACAACACAATGAAAGCAACACCGTTATATCTAATCCTCGCATGTGCAGCCTTGCTTGCAAGCTGTGCCACAACAACTACGACCATCACCGATCCAGACGGGCGTATCACTAAGATCGAATCTAAAGGTCCAGATGCAGCTTCAATCACAGCTGCGGCTTCTGCACTCGAAGTCATTGCACCACTCATTCGCCCCACAAAATAAATGGACAACATCCTTTCAAAGCTAGTTTATATTTTCGTTTGTGTCCTCCTTGCATGGCTACTATTCGTCACGATTCGGCTTTGTCAGGGCGCTACCGTAACCGTAACGTGGGACGTAAACCCACCGTCTGATCAAGTCACCAACTACGAGGTGAAGGTGATAGAAGTTTTCGGAATGGCTTCGTCTAGTTACGTTGTCGAACCAAACCGTGCAACTATCACCAACCTCGTAGTTGGTAAACAATACCTTTTCTCTGTCCGTGCTAAAAACGCACTTCTTTGGTCAGACTTCTCAGAGGATCTTGTAGTGATTCCTCAGGTGAAACACACCATTCAATTTTCCGTTGATCTTTTTAACTGGTCCGATATCAAAACTGTAACCGGGCCACGTGGTTTTGTCAGAATCAAATCTGAATACTAATATGAATCAAGTTGCTTTATGTGTAGGCCATTCACGCACGGTTGGTAACACAATCGAAGGTGGTGCAACTGCCTGGGACAACCACGAAAACGAATGGCATTTTAACTGCCGTTTAGTTGCTTTGGTTCAAGCTGAACTCAAACAGCACAAAATCGCTTCAGTTATTTACAGTCTCTACCGTGGCGCCACCTACTTTGAAGCGCAGAAATGGTTGGCCGAACAAATCAAACAATCTGGTTGCAACTCAGCAATCGAGTTTCACTTCAACTCGGCTGGTCCACTTGCCCACGGGCACGAGGTCCTTTGTTGGCATAATTCAGTCAAAGGACTCAAACTCGCTAAGATTGAGGAAGAAGAACTCAAGCACCACTTTAACACTCCCGCACGTGGAGTAAAACAAATCACCTCCAAATCCGAACGTGGTGCACCATTTCTTTATCTCACACACTGTCCTGCTATTATCCTTGAACCTTTCTTCGGCTCATCACAAGAAGATTGGAAAGCTGTGGCCGAGAAGGAAGTTACCCTGGCCGAAGTAATTGCAGGAGGAATTGAAGTCTATTACAATGCCTGAGAGACCAAAAAAAGCTTTCTATGCTAAAGGTGGAAAATTACCTCCTACACTGCAACGTGTTTATGAACGTTTTTTAGATTCAGAAGCATCCGGTTCACCAACTAAAGTTTCCTTTAAAGAAATGGTAGAACCATATTATGGGGATCAATATCAAGTTGAAGTTGACAAAGCTAACGCATACCTAAATAAAGTTTTTCCTCTTTCTAAAACCAGAAAAGGTGAATTTAACACGGGATCTTTTAGTCGTGAAAACACAACAAAGAAAAAGTTTTTTGCTGACGGTGAAATGTTGCGGAATCCGCCTGCAATTCCAGTGAAATTAAAAGCACACACAACAAGTGGATCTCCAACGCCTTATCATTACACAACAACACAACTACCACCAAACGAGTTTATCCAATATGGAAATCCATCACAGCAAAAAGAATATGCTAAGACCGGATATAGTCTTTTTAAAGATGAACTTGATACACCAACGGGTGGTTTTATGTCTGGAATTGAACACGAGGTTGGGCACTCCGCTTTTCCAGCAATGTCTTTTCTAGTTGATTCTGATCTTGCTTATACAAATGAATTTAAAGGAAGGGATCTTGAAGATGCGTATATAGCAAAAAGCGCAGAATTACCTAATGCTTTAGGTCGGTTAACTCGTGAACATTATTCTCTTACTGGAAAACGCATAAACAACGAAACCTTACAGGAGTTGTTTAAATCAATTAAAAATGATGAAATAGATCCAGAAAATAAATATTCACCAGAATCACAACGAACACTTCGCGTACTTCAAAAATCTTTTAATAAAGTGGATAAAGGTGATCTGTATCGTGCAGCTGTAAACATTCTTCCAGGTCTTGTTGGCTTAACCAAAAACTATCCAATTTCTTAATGTCTATTAATCCAGTTAACGAGTCCGTAGAAACTAAAGATGATTCTTTGGTTGTGGAAGCATTGCGTGTAAAGGCGTCTCATGAAGCCATGCGTAACGACATGGTAGAGCTTCGTCGGTTGCAGAGATTGGTTAAACTTAAACGGAATTACGGATTGCTCTTTTATGAACCTTTTGGAAAGCAAGATCAATTTCACGCGGCCGGTGCTAAGAAACGTCGGTATGTCAGAACGGGGAATCGTTTTGGTAAGTCCACCTTGGGCGCTGCTGAAGACGCTGCGTGGGCCATTGGTGAGAGAGTCTGGTACCCAGAAGGGGATCCGCGTCGCACAGCAGGCATACCTAGACGTTCTACTAAAGGTCTTATCATAGTCTCGGACTGGGAAAAGGCGAAAGAAATCTTCACTAATAATGCCGATGGCCAGGCCCAGGGTAAGTTGTTCAAGTTCTTACCTAAAGATTCTCTAGGACGTTGTCCAACTAATAATGCAGGGGTTATTGCTGAAATTAACGTGAAGTCAATCCACGGCGGTTATTCAACGATTTACTTGGATACAGTTAAATCCTTTAAGGCTAACCCAATGGGTCAGGAATCGTCTGACTGGGATTGGATTCATGTGGATGAACCTTGTCCAAAGGAAATGTGGATTGCCAATGCACGGGGTCTAATTGACCGGGACGGATCGGCTTGGTTCACGTGCACTCCAATCTGTGAACCTTGGATCAACGACATGTTTGTGCCACGGGCACAGGCACGGAAAGAAGTTAAGGGTGCGATTGAGTTAGACAAGAATCATTGGATGGTTACAGGGAGTAGTTACGACAATCCTTATAACACCAAAGAGGCTTTGGAAATGTTTGAGAAGGATCTTACGGTTGAAGAAAAACAGTGTCGGATTGGTGGTTTGCCGCTTTCTTTGTCCGGTTTGGTTTATAAGGAATATAATGAAGACATTCACCTTCTCAAAAAGCTTCCATTTGGTTGGCAGGATTGGTTAACACCACCGTCTTCCTATACGTATCGTATTTACATCGATCCACATCCACAAACACCACATGCGGTTCTTTTTGCTGCTACTTGTCCATACGGACCGGTGTTCTATTGGCACGAGATTTACCGTAAATGCTTGATTTCTGATCTGTGTGACATGATCAATGAGGTTATGGTTGGTAAGGAAATTACCAGTGTCCTGTGTGATCCAGCAGCCTTTATTGAGTCACCAATTGATGGTTTGTCTATGGCCGATGTATTCATGGACAATGGCCTTATAGTGGAGAAAGCACCCAAGGATCTGTCACGTGGTGTAATAGAGACCCAAGCGTTCTTGGGCGCGCGGGTGCTTTCTCCACACGGCACTGTGCTTCCTAAGTGTTACTTTTCGCCGCATTTGACTGAAACCCTATGGGAGTTTGATCATTATTACTGGTCTACGCGTAAGGATAAACCAGTGGATAAAGATGACCACATGATGGAAAACCTTTACCGTTCGGTGATTACTGATCACAGTTTTATCACGCAGAACACCGCATATAAAGCCAGTGATTTCAAATCAAATCGTAAATTTAACCGCTCGTTAAAATGCTAACGGATCAAGTAAAAGCTGAATTAAACCAAGACCAACCAACGGACTTTCACGTCAAGTTGTTGGAACATGTGTTGATGCTGGTGGATATGTCACGTAGCCACATGAAGAATTACTATGCAGAATGGGATGCTGCACAGAATGCTTATAAGGCTTATCAGAATCTGGACAAAGAAGACCGCAAAGCCATTCTTGATGGCACGCCAACAAAACAACGCGTGCCTATGGTGTATGCAAAAGTCCAAACGTTCAAGGCTTTTGTATTGTCTCTTTTCTTTCAACGTCCTCGCTTTTATGAACTTGATCCTGTGGGCGTAGAAGATCAGGACTATAAAGAATTAGCCGAAGTTCTCGTTGACAGGGACTTGAAACTTAACACTTGGTTCAACGTCGCCAATCGTTGGGCAGGAAACTTGGCTAAGTTTGGACTCGGGATCTTAAAGCATTCATGGGAAGAAGAGTTTGCTTATTTGAATATTACCACAGAAACCCCGCCACTTTCTTTCTTCGGTGTTGTTTTAGGGAAGCCGTCTAAGGTCACGACTTTGACTAAAGTTCCCAAACGTTTGGGAAATAAGATCACTACTATTTCGCCGTATAACTTCCTACCAGACGTTCGCTTTCCGTTGGTTGAGTTTGAACAAGGTGAGTTTTGTGCTGATGAAACTGACATCGCCAAGAACAAACTTCATCAGTTGGAAGCTGAAGGCATGTGTGCTGGTGTGAAGAACATTCAAGTTTTGTCTACAGAACGCAGTGCTTGGAGAATTCGCAACCGTGGCAATATCTTTTCCAAGATCGATTACCAAAATCCTTCCAGAACTCAGAACTTAGTTCGTTGCACCGAAGTGCAAATTAAGATTGTTCCTAAGAATTTTCTTCTTGCCGACGGGCAACCATTAGGTCAAGAATCCTATCCGGTTAAATACCTACTTTGGATCGCCAACGACTCCCGTATCATTCGTTTGGAATCCATGAACTATCTTCATGATTGCTTCACATGGGATCTTGCTCAATACGATGAAGAAAGTGATACGTTCTTGTCCACTTCGCTTCCGCAACTAATCACACCTTTACAAGACACGGCCGACTGGTTCTTCAATTCTCGAGTATCCAATGTCGCCCAGAACCTCGAAGATAAATTAATTGTGGACCCGGTCGGTGTTGACATGGATTCAATTAAGAATCGGGGCCGCGTCATTCTTCTAAAGAAAGGTGCCTCACGCGCAGGTGTGGATAAGTTCATCAAACAACTTGACGTCCGTGATGTCACTAACCGACACATGGAGGATGTGGGTCAGATTGGTCAAATGGTTAATAGTGTTTCCGGTATGACCGAGAACCTTTCAGGTAATTACCACACTGGTCGCCGGTCTGCTGCCGAGTCACGGGTGGTTACACAAGGTGCCAGTGCACGGCCGAAGCTTATTGCACAGTCTGCTTGGGGTGCTTGTCTTGCTCCGTTTGGACAGAAGATTTTAACTAACCTTCGCCAGGGTTTAACCCCCGAAATGATTATTAAATATGCAGGTCAACAGTGGGCAGCACCAGAAAAACAACAAGCAATTCAACTATTTTCGTCTACTCCGCAAGATCTTCTTTGTGCTTGTGATCTTTTTGTGTATGAAGGCACGTTGGAAAGTGAAAAGAATTACCTTGCTCAACAACTAATGGAACTTGCACAGCAGGTTTTACAACTCGGCCCAACCGGGTTGCTTCAACTAAACATCTCACCAAAACTCTTGTTCGAGAAGATCTACGAACTTCTTGGTGTTGGTTCACTTTCCGCTTATGGTCTTGAAAAAGACCCACAGACTCTTCAAAACATTGTGCAACAAATAGCTCAGCAGATGGCTACACAAATGTTTGAACAGCAGCAACAACAGCAGCAACTCCTATCCGCACCATCAAATGGAACTCCGTGAACTAGAATTAGATTTGACCGAATCGTCAACCCTAGAACTGGAACAAGTCAAGCTTGAGATTGAGCAGTTTTTTCAATCTAAAGCTTTTCAATATTTCCATTATGCTTGTGATGCAACCCGAGTGAATCTCATGGATATGATTCTCGGAACTACTCTTCGTGGCATTGAATCCTTATTTACACGTGAATCTCTCATGGGCAGTGCTCAAGAGTGGAAGAACGTAAAAGATGTTTTCCATGAACTCCTCGAAGACATAACAAACGAAATCAAATCAAGAAAGTAATTATATGGCTGACCAAGACAACCAAGGTGCTGAAAATAACACCACCCTAGACCAACCTGCTTTTACAGCAGAAACCATCGCAGCGGCAGTTCAAGCCGGTCTGCAAGCACACCATGCACAAACAGAATCTGCGCCAAAGGAGATGACTCCCGAGGAACGTGCGGAATATCTGCAAGTGTTTGATCCCAATCAAGACGGTTTCGTTGACAACTTTGTCAGCGTGATTACCGATCCTGAAGCCAAGCCCGAAGATCGTGTGAAAGCAATTAGCCATCTGCGTGATGGTATTGCCAACCAATCGATCCGTGGTTCTGAAATTCTCATGCAACGCGAAATTGCGAAACTCCGCGAAGAATTCATGCCGGCTATTCAAGAAGCCGATGTGCGCAACGCAGAAAAGATTTGGAACAAGTTCGCTGTTGCTTACCCCGATCTCAAAGATCAACGTGATCTGGTTGACGCTGTCTCCGTGCAGCTTCAACAACAGGGTTTTAAACCCACGGATCTTTCAGAAGCTTTCTCCCGTGCGGCTACGACAGCAAGGGCCATTGTTGCAAAAGCAACTGGTCAGCCTGCTGTGACTGCTACACCAACGGCGCCGAACACGATGCCCCGGATGACGTCAACAAATACCGCTGGTAGTGGCGGAGGAACGAAACCGCAAGAGCAGGGTAATTCCACGCTTGCGCCGTTCTTCCTTCAACGTCGACGGTAATCTCACACACAAATAGAACATACATATATGTCGTTTACAGCAAATCAAATCCTTGGACTCGTCTCCGGTGCAAATTTCGAGACCGAAGGATGGTATAATCGCACCAATCGTCGTCGCATCTTCCGCGACTTCCCGCAGGGACAGTTTCCCCTCACAGGGTTTCTGTCATTAATGGACACTGAACCTTGTGACAGTTACAAATTCGGCTGGTTCGAAAAACGCATGCCTGATTTGTCCACCACAATTGTGACCCACACCAATGGTGCTTTCTGCGCCGCGCATTCGTCAACGGCAGTGGCAAGTGATTCAACCTTCACCGCTGGCACGGAATACCGTTGCTATCTGTCGGATGTTTCCTTGTTCGCAGTCGGGCAACAAGTCCTGTTCGACGACCTGCCAATCACCGGCGGCGCCTTCGCACCATTGCAAGGTATTGTTACCTCCGTGGTTTCTACCACTTCACCCGGTAGCTACATCCAGTTCCATTGCGTTGAAACGTTGACGAACGTGCTGATGAACGACAACACGATCACCGGGATCCCCAAGGGTCCTAAAGGTCAGAAGGTCCTCATCATGGGCACGGCAAACGTTGAAGGTGGCACGTCCGGCTCAGGTCGTATGTTCCCACCCATCGACGTGGAAAACTACACGCAAATCTTCCGCAATTCGTTCGAGTTCACGGCTACCGGTCTGAAAATTCCGACTGAATTCGATTCGTCTGGTGCTTATGCCGAAGCCGCAGAAGATGCCTTGCGTGAACACATGGTCGAAATGGAACTCGCTTTCCTGTTCGGTTCGAAGGGTGTCCAGTTAATCACCGGCACCGATAGTGTGGCGCGTCCACGTCGCACGACTGGTGGTATTATCTGGTATCTCAAGCAATGGGAAAAAGTCGATTCCATCTATCGTCTTGGCACCGGTGCACCAGCAGTTACCCGTAATGATGATGACCTCAAGCGCATCATCGATCTGACCGGTGCCATCACTGCGGCCAAGTTTGACGAATTTATCGAGCGCGCCTTCCGTTGCACCAATACGAAGACGTTTGAAAAGATCGTCATGTGCGGCAACGGATTCCTCCGCTCCGTCAATAACTATCTGTCCGCGAAGGCTACCCTTTACAAGGAGTTCTCCGTGCAGAAGGTTTACGGCAACGACGTGGTCACTTGGGTGTCTCCTTGGGGAACACTCCACTTCAAATCCCACCCGTTGTTCAATCAACAGTCGATTCTCCGTAACAACGGTTTGATCATCGACATCAATCGTCTCCGTTTCCGCCCGCTGAATGACCGCGACACGACCCTGCTTCCCAACCGGCAAGCAAACGACGTGGACGGCCGTAAGGACGAGTGGCTGACTGAGGCCGGCTTGGAGACGCAATTCCCCGAGTCCCACATGTATATCCGTAACTTGACCTCGATCACCTAATCCTGATCTTGTTCGGAACAACCGCAACAACAAACAACAAACATAATCATATGTCAGAAGGAGCATCACTACGTCGTAGCGGTCCTGTTGGGGCCGCACCAACCTCGGGTTCGGGCGAAATGTCGCAATCGAAGGCAGTCACGGCAAACACCGTGGCGCACGAATGCGCGGCAGGTAAAGCCCAAACCAACGTCAAAACCAAGGACACCAGTAGCTATTCTTGCCCGGGTGAACTTGGCGCGAAGGGAATGGGCGGAGCCAGCTAACGGCTAAGCCAGTTAACCAGTAATCTAAGCAGAAACGGTAATATGAACACGGTCGGAACTCTAAGCGAAGCCATTAAACGCTTTGTGTATAATAACTCGAATGCTGTTGACACTTTTAAAGCGTCGTCACCAGATACTACGTTTGAGGGATTCCTTGCACAAGCGTGCATGACTGCGATGAATAACGCCCGTGTCTATGCAGAACAGAACGCAAGTTTCAGTTGGCTAGACGTTACCGTTTCTGCTTTATTCCCGGCGAATATGTCGGTGAATTTGAATCGTTTATACCCAGACGATGTTGAGTTTTATGTGCCAGTGGGTGGTGTGGCAGATTGGACAGACAAAGTCCAATATCGGTATGATCGATTGGGTATATTACAAGTCTCGATTCCGTCAATTGTGACGATTCCAGAGTTTTATGAAGAGCAGAGTTATCTGGACTTGAAGAGTCTTACCTTTGCAAATAATGATTTTAATGGCGAATTCATCGTGAATGAGGTGTTACCTAATCGCGCGAAGAATGGTGTTACATGGCATGTGTTTAAACTGTGCTATCGTGACATGGATATAACGGGACCTACGGCGTGGACTGATCCAGTTACGCTTCCAACCATAGCAGCAGTTTTCAATGAGGCCATTCGTATGAACGCAATTACGGCCGCAAGTTTTATCACGGATGATGGCGGTTCGACTCCGGTGGATATTGATACACGGAACTCACAACATATGCGTGATATCTTTCAAAAGGGACGCGGTTTGGTCGAGGACAAATCTAGTAATCCTACGGTGATAATTGATGGACGTCAGTTGCGTTTGAGTTATGGTGGGAATACTAAAACTACCATCTCGTTGTCTGGCACACGCTGGATGAAGCCTTATACGTCGGAGGACGACACGGATTTCCTACTCGAACACGGGTTCTCGTTTATGATGTGGCAGAGTATTCTCGAGCTGAACTACATCATGCAGATTTTCGTTCAACGGCAAGAAGGGGTTTTACCACCACCGGAAAACGCGAGGAACGAGGCATGGTCTGGTTTGTTAGTGAATGACGCATTTGCAGGTTCAACATTCTACATTCAATGAGTAAAGCATTAGGTAAAATTAAGGACGTTTTGGAGACCAACTTCAGTGGATCTTTAATTAGTCCTGTTGTTTGTTCTCAGGCTTTTGACGATCGGTTGTTGACGTTAATGGACATTGCGGAATGGACGGTGAGCAATGATTCAAAACTTGTAGAACCTTTACCATTTGGAATGTTCGGTGGGGTTATTGCTACCAGTGCAAACAAGTCAAAACTACGGATAATGACTGCACCGGGATTCCCGGACGCGGTGGCTTTTCCAGAAGTTTGTGTTAAAATGTCAGAAGCCACCGGAGATCTGACAAGCCAGATTGTGTGTCGGAAAGTGGTTCCGGTGGCTGATGCAATTGAGGTTTCCGTTGAAGGTGGTGTGACCATCTGGGAGTGTGAGATTGCTCCGATTGATCAAGTGCATGGATTGCGCACGACGATCAAGACTCCAGTTATTGCTACGAAGCAGGTTTATTCTAAGACCATTGATGATTTTACTCCGCCACGGTTTAAGAGATTACAACCCGTAACGGAAGAATCCCACATCGAACTTGGAACTGCAGTAGAACCGACGTTAGCCACGGGCGAAGAACAACGCGCGGAGGAACAAGTTTCAACCATTTCAAAACGTGTTTCTGTGAGAAAAAGATCCACGGCAGAACTTCCACTTTCTTATGAAGATCAGATTGCTTATGTGGAAGTTACGACTGGTAAGGTAACTGGAACTTTAGACGACGAAGCACTTACAGTTGAAACTGGATTGGATGTGTTAAAGTCTGAAGTTACCCAATTACCCGATGGACGTTATGCACGTGAGTCCGTTAAAGCGGATTTAGTTTTGGGAGCTTGGCCAATCTTAAAAGGAAGCAAGTATTTTCCATTGTTGAACAAGTCAATTCAATACACGGAACAATTTGTTGACCCTCCTACGTCAGTCACTGGTGATGCTTTGATTGAATATGTTCCAATCAATAAAGATCGAACACTGAAACGTGTTTTGTCAATTCCACCGGATCTTGCTACGTATTATAAGACTACACCAAAAGAAATTCAAATTCCACAACTTCCTCGCGTTCTTACAGGTATTGCAATTGTATGGAATGAAGCCAAAGAAGAAGGGTCGCAAGAGGCTACTTGGAGTGGCGCGTCATCTGGAAAACGAATTGGGCTTTCTTGTTATCTTAATGATATTACGTCTGGTTCGGTTGCAGCTACACCGGAATTGGCTTTAACTTTTGCTAGCACGAGAGTTGGGGTTTTATTTGGTCAAAGTCATTGTTTTTACTTAGCTGGTTCTTTTACCGTTGCCGACGTGCTGACTTACCTTACAACTAAATTAGGGAAAACGGTATCACGGTGGCCGGTTTTCCACCCACAAGCACACACTATTGTTTGCCGCGGGCAGAAGATTGATTGCACTGTGCGTGCGCAACTTGCAAGTCAAAAGCAAGAAGATGGCACCAATTCGAGTGCAGACGTTAATACATCAAAGTCTAGTCAGTTTGGTGTGTCTATGTCAAACAACACAGTTTATATTCCTGAGTGTTTGCACGATCAAATTGACTTTGGCCAGGACGCTGCACGGATAACAGCAATGTCGGTTACGGCTACAGTTTCAATTCCAGCAGAACAATATTTACCAGCAGCAACTATTACTAAAACAGACGGAAGTAGTTTAGATTGTCTTGTTGCACCAAATCTTGTAACTGCAACTACACCTATATCAATTCCAACAACGGGCATCTTTTTAATGGGACTTGGAGTTGAGCAAAGTGATGAATGGGGTTACACCCGAGTCTACGCTGAAACCTTAAACGCAGAAGATCTGTGGGACTAAGATGAGTGAATTTAAGTCATTTGACCAGCGTGTTGCGGAACGAAAAGCCAACAAGGAAAAGGCTGAAAAGTATCGTGAACGCAGGATTCGCTTGATGGGCGAACGTAGCTTACGTGATCAATTACGGATCGAACGTGCAGATCGTGCGGCGATCAAAAGAGGTGAGATTCCTTCTACTAAATTACAGCAGTTGGACGAAGATCGTAAATTTGCGGATCTTGGTATGCGTATTGATGAAGCCAAGAAACGGATTCGTCAACTAATGCCGGAGCAACCCGTCGAGCAACAAGTTGTTACTACACGAACAGGTTTTGAATCTAATCCAATACCCGAAAGTCCCGGACAAAAACCAAGACCAACTTTATTAAATCCGGGTGGCGCCACGTTTGGGTTATACAAATACGGTGCAAATGGTTGGGGTAATATGTATTTTTTAAATGGAATTGCTATTGCTGCAAATGCACCGCTTACAACAGATTTAGTTCCGGATAATACACCAGTCTATGGGATTGGACCTGCTGATGCTACTATGTATACAAGCTTACCTTAATCAATATGAAAACTAGACAACGTCGGGCGGCTTTACGTTCCCCTTATCTCACGGCACCACCGGATCAAGATTCCATGGATATGGAAATGATGAAACAGCTTGGATTGTTTAATGATCCATTGGCTGAACTTGCTGGGTTAGCGCAGATCAACAGTAATATTCAAGAGCCGGGACAACGCCAGCAGCAAATTGATCTCCAGCGTTCGGCACAGGACATTGGGATTAGTCAGTTTGCGCAAACGCAGGACTTGAACAAGTTGAAACTCCAGCAGGACAAAGAGTCCGAGCACATGTTGGACGAACGTTGGACTCGTGATTTTGCTTTGAAGAAAGCACTTGGGGATCAAGAACACGCAGATCGCGTGAGTGCTTTGACCGCTGGATTGGATGAAGCAACGCAACGTTCGATTTTCGGGTTATTCTCGTTAATTCCTGATTTCGCTGCGGCCGGTGTTCAATCCGATCCCAATGCCTTACGTCCATTCTTAGACAAGGTTCGTCCAGGTCTTGGTGGCTTCTTGGGTTTAGCAGCAGACAAAGAAAGTAAAGCAAGAACACCAATCGAGCTTTCTTTGGAACAGGCAAGAAAACGTAAAGGTCTTTAACCCTAACTCACAACTACTATTATGGCTACTACAACTAAAAAACGTCCTTGGGAAGATTTAACCGACACGGAAGTACTCGGAGATATCGCATCTGAATCTGGTCAAAACAAGCGGGCAATGCTTGGTGATATCCTAAAACCGCGGAATAAAATCGCGCAAAGTCCGCAAAATGCACAACGGTCCCACGGGCTTGCTGGATGGTACGAACTAAATCCTCAAGCTCGGCAAGGTGAATCCTACAACAACGAACGTAAACGTTTGAAACTCGAAGCTCAACGTGCGGGTGAATTGGCAGACGCCGATCATCGGGTGGAGTTGGCGAAACGGGAAGCCGAACTTTCTAAATACGCGCCAACGGTGAAGACTGTGATTCCAAAGGGAACTTCGGCGCCCGGAGGTAAAGAACAACCGGGATTGATGAAACTTGCGTGGGACGCAATCAAGCATTTGTCCACACAACTTGGACAAGCGCCACCGATCGTTAAACAACCCAAGGGTAAACCGACGGATGGTCCGTGGGGAGATCCGTTAAAAGATTTGCCTATGGTACAGACACCGACGATACCACCGGCGCCAGATCTTGCTAATCTTACAGCTAAGGATGAATTTAAACCGATTGATACTACTAAGTATCCTCCTGTGCCGGGAATGCCAGAAAGAACGGGGGGTTCTTCCAATTTAAATTTTAAACCAGTTGGACTTCTGCCTAAATCATCTAATCAAGAAGTTCAAACCACACAATATATGTTGTATAAAAGTCGTGGATATACTACACGTCAAGCCGCACAACTTGCTGGTTTACCAATTGATGACTCACCCACGGGTTTAGGCAATTCTGGTCTTTCTACTTTGTACAAAACACTTAATCGTTTCTAATCATACATGGACACCCTAACTCCTGCTTCCCCAGAAGAACTGCAACAAGTCTACGGAAACATCACTGACCGTGATGAGATGTGGAAACAGTTGCAATATGAAAAGGCGAATAATCCAGTCTTTGAAGGATTGGACGAAAAGCAAATTGGTTCTGTAATCAATGAAGCTACAGGAGCACAGCCGGGTTCTCGTTTTGAAGTATTCAATTCACGTTCACGTTGGGTTGATGCATTAGGTTATAAAGTCGCCAAGACCGTCGAAGGTGCGCCGGGTAGCCTAGGTGGGTTGAGTGATCTGGTTTCTGGTCGAAAAATCAGTTACACTCTGGGGGACCTAGGTTCCGACGTTGGCAAGAAGGTTGCTAATACATTTGGTGTCACAGACCCCACAGGTCTGGCCATGTGGGAGAACGCGGGTCGTGGATTGCCCGCCGGTCTCGCAACACTTGCCCTTGGCGCAATACCTTATGTTGGTTTACCAGCAATGGTAGGTGTAGGTTACGGTCGTGCCGTCAATGATGCAAAGATTGCCGGTGCGTCTGGACAAAAAGCATTTGCCGTTGGTGCTATTGACACCGCGGTTAATCTTTTGTTCATGAAAGCCGGTGCACCACTTGCGGATAAAATGGCAGAGAAAGCACTAGGAAAGGTCATGGGCGATAGTGCTGTGCAGTCTCTTGCGGATCTTAGTGGTCTTGTGATCAAACCTGGGTTACACAATACAGGTAAACAAATCAACGGTCGAGCTTTAGTTGAACTTGCAGCAGAGACTGGTAAGATCACCGGAGTTCAAAAGTTTGGTGTTCGTCTTGCGCAAGAAGTAGCAACTGAATCAATCCAAGGTGTTATCGGTTCGGTTGGACAACTTGCCCATGAAGGCATTCTAGATCCTGAAGGGTTAAAGGAACGTATGGCTAATCCCAACTATTGGGCAACAATGGCAGCAACACAAGGTGTGTTCTCTGTTGTGGGAACCACTCTTGGCCGTATTCGTGAACCAAATCCTTTGAAAGCTTATGAACTTGGTGCAGGTGCACAGAAACTAGCGGCAGAAAACGTAGATCGACTGGCTAAAGATCACGCAAACGTAATCGAAACAGCTAAGGAAGAAATCAAAACCGCGTTCGAAGCCAAAGAAGGTGATGATGCTCTCGAACCAATTGTAACTCCAACACCAGAAACTATCATGATGGTTGGTAGTGCTTTGCAAGCGTTAGACCTTATCGGTTTAACTGACAATGCAGCACAAGCAGCCACACGGATGTTAGTTGGAAAAACCCCAGAACAAATCGAAGGTCTTGTTGCTGCGGCGAAGAAATTACCTGTCGTGGGTAAACCCGCTTTACCTTCTGGATTCAACGTGCTTAAATCTCAATTCTCGCACATCGAAGTTGAAACTCCGACTTCAGCTGTTCCGAATCTAGTCTTTACTAGAGAAATGTTTGCGGCTCCATATGAGGACACTTTTAAAACCCTTATCCATCCTGAGCAACAAATCGCGTTTAAGGAAATGTATGATTTCACACACGCAGAATTTCAAAAACAAGTTACAGAACGCACTGTTCATTATCAAGACACAATTACTCCGGAAAAACAACTAAGCTATGGCACGTTTTTAAATCAAACTGGTTTAGCTAAAGCTGCTGAAACGACTAAATCACAAATTCACTTTACTGATTCTAGACAAACTAAAAACTGGTTAACCAAATTCTTTGTCTCACCCTACGATAGTGTCTCCCGTGTCATCATTGGTGATAAAACTATGTTCTATGTCAATTCAAATCACGCTACGCGTGCGAGTGATTTACATGAAATTGGACACGTCTTTGATTATCTTGTGGATGCCGGAGGTTACGGTGAACAACACAAAATCGAATGGACAGCATTAAAAGAAAAGTTCACCTCGAACGACATTCCCTTAATGCGCAATCGCATTCCTGACCAATCCAACATTCTTGGTGCAATGGTAGGTAGTAAGCGTGGACTCGAAGTAACAAATGATGCAGTAACTCCATGGTCACGTAATGATTACTCCGTCGAATCCATTCAACGTTATTATCAAGAACGGGGAGAATGGGCAGCCCAAGCTGTACAAGGATATTTCCTTGGTAACAAAACCAAGTTTAAATCCTTTGTCGAAACCAACTTCCCTAAAATTCACGAACTTTTCATGACCATTGCGCAGTCCATCAAATCAATGGTAGGGCGAAAGAAAGGTAACATCACACGTACGGAACGTGATAGTCTTTGGAACAACGGACAAACCGAAGCAAATAAATTCTTCGAAAGTCTCTTCACTTCCTTCACGAAGAAAAACACCGCCGAAGAAATTCCAATTCTTTTGAAGAAGTATGGATTAGATCAACCAGGTTTTGAACTTCACAAAGAAGCCCTCGTTGCTGCAATCACGGCCCACGAAACACTTGGCACCAAGCCTTTAGTTCTCGACATTCTTAATGGATGGGATAAAGATTTTGATCCCGACGGTTTACAATTACTCGATCAACTGGCGTCTGTTAAGCAGGTTAACGAGTCTGGGTTTATCGGGGATGTGGGAGCGGCTCCGCAGGGAATTAACCTGCCAGCAATCCAACGGTTGATGCAGGTTGATCCGGATAAGGTAAGGGGAATTGCTAAGAGTAATTATACTTTGGAAGGATCAAAGCTTTCGACTAAACGTAAAGGTAAACCGGATGGATTATTTTACGGAACCAAGGTGGAGGATGTGATTGAAAATGGCGGAGTTGCAAATGTAAAGGATTTACCAACTTCTGGGCGGAATATTTTAACCATTAAACATAAAGTTTTGGAGAATACTGGCGATGCTTCTAATGCACCTGGGAATGAGTTACTGCATAGTGGTATTGTTAAATTAGATCAAGATTTATATGATTTGATTCAAGGGAAGTCTGGAATGGAACAACCTTTGGATACTGATTTGCTGGTTGCATTACAGCTAAAACGGGACGGGTATGATGTTGTGCATATGGTTGATCCAGTAGATGACACTAGTGTCGTGTCTATGAATCTGCAACACACAACTGAAAAGCAATTGTTTGATGAGTTAGCCAAACGGCTTTCGCCAACGCATAAGGACGATCCAGGTCTTGAAGCTTTTGCAACTAATTTAATTCAAGTTAAACCTAAAGTATCTCCAGTTGTTCAAGCACACTTGGATATGCTTAAAGATTTACCTGCACGTGGAAGTCGTGCGTTGGCTGCGATTGATTCTGCAATTTCGTTGTGGTATGAACAAGTTATAAAGTCTAAACTCGAGTTTAACCAAAAACAAGCTAAGTCCAAAGGAGTTGCCGCTGAACCAATAGAGAAAACAAGTTATCTCGAGACACAAGAGTATTTGTTTAAAGTTAATGAAGTGGTTCAAAAATGGATTGTAGGTAAATTGGATGGTCAAGAAGGCCGGTATATGTGGGATAAGGGTCCTATGCGGGGAAGTGAATTTGGTGTATACACAGGAGAAAAGTATAATGCACGTGAGGCTGTGGAAATTCGGCAACGAGTGTTGCAAGATGAATTTCCAATTCTTTCCTCCGCTATTCGTAAAATTCCACGTAAGGATTCACCGCAGGAAGAATTTGTTCACGTTAATGGACAAGAAAAAGGTGAAGTCTTAAAGTTTGACACACAAGAAGAAGCACAAGAGTATGCTAAAGTGCAGAACGAAGCGGGAAATAAACCCGGCTGGTATCATATTCCAAAGCGGTTAAGTGTAGCTGGAGACAAATCACTTTCTCCAGAAGCACGCAAGGCAATGGTTGATGCACAACGTGTGACACATGAAGAAAAAGGAACCGGGAAGAAGTTTAAATTTAAGGATCCTACAAAGGTTGAGAAGTGGGGAATTATTACTCGAAAGGGTGAAGATCAAATTGGTGCTACGTATTTTGAAGATGAAATGACCAAGATTGGTCAGCATAACCTTTTTGATGAATTGAGCGATGAGCCCGCTGTTTTGGATACTTTCATCACACAAAGAAAAGAACAGCTAGAAAACGAGAAGTTAGTTTCAGTTGAAAACCACGTCGTGTCTTGGACAAAGCAAATGTTTGCTAAACGTCGGAAGTACGAACAAGCCTTCCCGTTAAAGATGGAGCAGGCATTGACTTGGTTGGAAACTTATAACCGAGAATATCCTGAGTTTAATCAACGCTTGACAAGTGAACTTGGAATTAAGTCCAAGAACACAGAAGATGTTTTACTTGGCTTGATGGATTTGTATAATAAAGATCCACAACGCGTTAAGGATTATCTTAAGTTCAGTCCCTATCCTTTGGTTACAACCTGGAAGAATTGGGTTGAAGTTGTGAAGATGCAACTTGCGGCAGATATTCCGGAGAGTATTCAGATGTTCTATGCAGGTGAGGTGCCACAGTTACTGAACGATTCAGGAGTATGGGAACGTGGTTTGGATAAAATTGTCCCGGTTAATGATCCAGAGTTCCACGAAGCCATTCCGATTTTACAACACGCTGATGTGGGTGGTTTGTTACGTAAAAACGCAGTGGGTATTACCTATGCGGGTGCCGCACCAAAAACGCTGATTGGTAAAACCATGTCGTGGATTGAAAAACTTCATACACGTTCGTTTGGAGGAGTTCAAAATATTGCAGAGACTATTAAGGAATTTTTACCTTTAGGTAATATTCTTTGCAAAGAAGGTGCGTTTCAAGACTACCATGGATTCAAGGGTATTCAGTGCCTTCGAGGTTCTGGTGAAATGGGAGTCTTACCAGACGGGACTAAGGGTTGGATTACGGCATTTGGGTCTGAGAAACAATCACCGGATACTTATATGGCTATTAATACCAGCCAGAAGATGAAGCCAATTGCCGAGAGAATCATGCGCATGCAGAACGAGGCTGGGGGCGAAAAGTTTTCGGAAATTCTGGCTAACGTAATAACAAAAGATAAACCGACACCAGATGAAGTCAAAGCTCGGGCAGATTTAGCTATTGAGGCTAATAAACTAATTTCAGATAACTTCGATTTGAATAATCCAAAACACCGCGCGGAGTTGGATCAATTGACAGAGTATCTGGAAAGAACTTACGCTTGTCAACGCGAGTTTGCAAATCTACATTACGAGAGTGAAAAAGAAATACATCTTGCCGTAACGTCAAATGCGTTTTTCCGTGGTGTTGATTTCCGAGGAACTCCAGAGCAAGCCAAAGATCTAGCAATGCAGTATCATTCAATTCCTCGTGGTACACCTGAAACTTCATTAGCACAATTAACTTTGTTGACCAAACCCATAGATGCGGGTGGTTTAGGCTTTGAGGATCAACGGGCTTTATCGTTTCAAGCGAAATGGAATGAAGCAGCAGATGCTATAGAATTAATGCGGCAAAAGATGTTGTCTACACCAGGGTTTGTCTCAGAACAAAGACTCCGGCGTTGGCAAGTTTCCTATGCGCAGAATGGTAAAGTTGCTGGTGAAAAACCTGGAACGGGTTTGCGTGACTTTGATACACAAGAAGAAGCTTGGGCGTTCTGGAAGCAGTTGGAGATTGAAGGTAAAGAAAAGAATAAACCAGGAGTTCGTCGTAACACTGGGCAACAACCACTTGACACGCATTTACGTGATGCCAATATTCGTACTGGATCTGATATTCTAGACGAAGTTGTGACTAAAGTTGTCACGGCCAGACAGGAACTTTTAACGTTCATGTTAGAACCGTTAGTTGAAAACGGGACGTTGAATGAAGATCAAATGCGTAGTTTCCTTAAGACTATGTCAGGTATGTCGGAAGACATTAGTGCGGATTCGGTATCTGGACGCCTGAAAGGAATTCTTGGAAAGCATCGGATACTTAAAGCTGGTCGGGAAGATCTGGACATGGCGTATCAGCAAGAAGAAAGTTTCTGGCGTAGTTCAATCAAATACGCACGGAAGATTACTGATTCATGGTGGGAGTTGCATATTAATGATCAACGGCTCGCAGCATATCCTAAAGAGCGTGATATTTTCATTGCGGAGAAGAACGCAATTAGGTATCCAGATGGTAAAGGACAACGAATTGCAAGTAAAGTCGCGTTTAGTTACTTTATTCTTGGGAATATTTCCTCAGCAATGATTGAAGCTTTACAATGGCCTTTATCGTTGAGTCACATTCTTATTGAGGAAGGTGGCGGCATCATTGAGTCTTTTACAGCACCTTCTCGTTTATTTGCAAAAGCCGGACGAGCAAGTATTAAGCGTGTATTAGCTGGAAGTGATGCTTCTATTTGGTCACCGGAAGAATTTAAGTTAATTCGTTACACGGAAGATTCCGGTAGGCTTGGTGTTCGTCCTTTGAATGATATCTCAACCGACGACACTGCTTCCAAGATTCAAGCATCTCGGATGGCGACTAATCCTGGTGCGACGAATGGATTGTTAAAACCAGCAACTTATGCTGAGGCCGCGTTCAAAAGTCTTAATCACTTTTACGCTTTCTTTAGTCGGGTTAATGCAGAGTTATGCTTGGTTGCTGCACATGAACTTGTAATGAAACGCGACTATAAAGGTCGTAAGTTATCTGAGTTGGAATTACAAGAATCGTATGAGAAAGCAATTCGGATTACCAATAAAGCCAACGGATCTTGGGGTCGCACAAATCGTCCTTGGTGGTTCCAGACTAGAAGTCAAACGGGACGCACGGCCGCTCAACTTGCTTGGAGTTTGCAAGGATTTGCTAGTAACTACGTTGCTAATCACTTGAGATTGCTACGGCATAGTTTTACTGGAAAAGATGCTGGATTGTCTAAGGAAGAGGTTACTCGTTCTCGTAAAGCACTAGCCGTGATGACGACATTACAGGTTGCTGGATTAGGTGTTATGGGACACACCCTAGCTGCTGGCTTATCCAAAGCAATGACGGCCACTTTTGGATTTGATCCAGAAACCGAATTAAAAGATTTCCTTGAGGACAAGACACAGCTTGAACCCGAAGACGCCTTGGCGATGTCCGACCTTGTGTCTTATGGTGCGTTCCACGCATTAGGTGTTCCGGTTGACTTCCAATCCCGTATGGCTGTCTCAGGACTTGGTCCGTTGAATGCCTATGATGGTTGGAATGCTTCAAGCTTTGCTGGACCCGTCATGTCTACGTTAGGTAATCTTGTTGATGGCTGGCAAACAATAGCCAAGGGCGATGGGTCTGCAGCGAGTTATATGCGATTCGGCACGGGCTTGTTACCAACTGGAATACAACGTGCCATTCGTATGGAGATGTTTGATGATGGAAAGGTCTTTAACAAGTCTGGACGTTTCATTATGGACCCAACGGTAGGGGAAAAGGTTGCTGGAGCTTTAGGGTTTGGCTCACCTAGGTATAGTGATTACATGAAAGCAAAGACTAAATCCATCGAAGCAAACGTGCGCGATGGTGTTGATAAGTCTCGTGCTGCTGCAACGATTAGGACTGAGTTGAATTTAGGTAATCGCTTTAGGGCAATCCAAATGTTGAATGAAGAAGCGGCAAGACTAAACACAGATCCTAAGACGTTAGCGGATCAAGTCGCAAAACTGGATCTGGTTCAGACTTTTGGCCCGCAAGACACCATTGGTGCTGGCCCACAAGCACAAAGGGCAGCCCGTCTTTATCCAACAGCACTGCCCAAGGCAACGGAGAACGAAAAGAAAACTCGTCAGTTTAGAACTTTATCACAATTAAATCAACTTCCACAAACATGGCGGCGTCAACTACGACAAGCAGACATGCGTGATACGGCAATGCAAATTGCTCCGCATTTAACTCCATCAGCCACCAGAAACCAATTACAGAATCCGCTGTTCAAATCGACGGTCCTTTCTGTGATGAATTCACAAGGAGCATCTCGCACATCGGTGGGCCTGTCAGGATTTGACGTCGGAGCTTTCCAGTAGTCACAAGGAAGTCAAGTGCTTCGTCAATCTCCTTAGCATTACCGTCATTATACATAAGGGCTAACACTTGCTTCTTGGCCATCTGGCCCGCTGGAGCTTCTTCGATACAGTGAAGGACTTTATGAGCGATGTCTGCACCAATGTTACGGCCAGCACCGGCGAAGATACGTCCAATGTCCGGCTCGACCTGGTCCAGCATTTCAATACCTTTAAGCAAATGAGGAAGATCAATTACATTTTCCATCTCGAACTCAGAGACTACCAGTAACATACACACCTTGATCAGGACAACGTCCTTACTCCGCAGCCAGTTCTTATACACGGCGGAATGAGGCTTGTTCAGTTCAAGGTGTTTTCGTTGATACCAAGCAGAGAAGTAATGTTTAGCTTCGGGTGACATTGAGAACGGTCCACGCCACTTGTGGATCTCAGGGAGCATGGTTAACAACGCAGTCTTTGCATCCTCTTGTGCTTGGTCTAGCTTAGGAAAAGGAATCCCGGTTGCCTTACTTCTCCCGTAGACAAAAATAACTCGGCGTGAAAAGCCACCCGTAATGATGTTTTGTTTCAACATTGAACCCGTTTGTTCCGGTGTCATGCACGCCATCAAAGTAATATACGGCCCGATGATAATGTCCGTCCCTTTGTTTTTTGTCACAACTTCGAAGATTTCCCGGTCGTAGATATCCGTAAGGAACTCAATCATTCCAATGGGATTTCCACCCGCCGACAACATGGTGACTATTTCCGAAGCAAAAATGGACAGATGTGCAAACTCGTGGATCGTATTGTCTATGGTTGTTTGTTTGAGACATGGAGATTTTTCGTTGGATGAGGAAAGTAATAACGTAAGTGCCTCTTTCGTAATTGACGGCGGGCCCAGTGGCGTATCCGTTTTCTGCACAAGATTTCGCGCCGTGTTAAGCGCTGTAGTCTTCTTGTCTCCGGGTTCACCCACAAATACCACATAAGTATTGGGGTAGATTTTGTAATAAGTTTGGTCGAACCATATACGTCTACCAATGATTGCGGATAAAGTTCCAATAGCTGCCCAACGATGAAAGGTGGGACTTGCTTCATTCCCGGAGGCATAGAGTTCATAAGTTTCAATGAAGTTCATAAGTTATTATTGATAAAATCTTCGAGTGCACCTTCGTTTTTGTAACGATGGACAAGTGCTAAAATCTGTTCTTCGTCAAAGGTCATAAGCATAGCCGCAAGTTGCATTGCTTGTTTACGCACCCTATCCATTTTAACTGCGTAAACGCGTGAACAAACTCCACCAACTTGCCAAGGTTTGTCGGTTAACGCGGCCATTTCTGCTTCTAGTTCGCGCGCAAGGTTTATAATATGCGGTGGTGTTTCAAGAAAAGTTTTCATCTACTGATTCTATGGTTGCTTTTAATGGTTGTCCTCCATCTGAGAACATTTCATAATTGACTCGGATTCTAGAACCAATGACAATTCTTGGTTCTTCCCAATAACGGTTTCTCTGTTCAAGGTCAAGACCACCTCCGACGTCGAATTCAACCCCATCATCGCTAATGCAATGGAATCCCCCAAGAAGGTTTTTGAACCCATCTTTTCCTTCATAGACTCCAGTAATTGTAGCAAAAAGGTCAAGGAAATCCTTGCGTTTCTGCAACGACCACCAACGATTGTCTTGATTTCCACAATGCTGAGCGAATCCGTAAGGGGCTTCATACGTTCGATACATGAGTCCTTCATAGCCTTGGTCTTTCCATTGTTTGTAGTAATAATCTGCTTCTAATTGACTTGATACGAGGTGGGTTTCGGCGACGGAGACGTGTTTCCAGTCCTTGTCTTTAATGTAAGCATCGAGTTTTGTAAGGATCTCCACACGCTTATACATAGGTTGTGAAGTCGGCACATCGTAAATTATATATCCAATTTCACATCCTTTATCATGAGGTTTAATCCGTTTAACAGCAATCCGTGAGTTAATTTGCTGAAGAGACATACCGTGCTTGTAGAGTTCTCCGTCTGTAACGAAGTTAAGACTGGTTAAGTGGCTTAACAGATGTTCTACGACGGAGGGTTCCCATAGGATTTCCTCACGCGATTGAAGGGTTTTATGTTCTGGGAGGTAGAGTGCACGGACTCCGTTGTATTTGGGTTGGATGAAGACAGGGTAGGCAAGCTTAGACGGCTTGGTTTTGAATGCGAGCATGGGTTTCATAGTTTGATAGTAGATTTAAATTTCTCCAAGTTTGTCTCCCCAGGAGTTTCCGTACTCTCCTTCAAAAGGAATTGTGATATCCTGTTCGGCGATCCGGATTGTAAAATTAAAATACCCTCGTAGTTTTTGTATGGCCCACTCGACTCGAGACTGTGGAAAGGACCCGTTGAGCGCATCGTGAACTTGATGGTGAGGTTCGATGATAAGGGATCCGTCAGGATTTCGGTTTTCAGGATCTTTCCAGAGATACTGAATGGCACGGTTGGTTGCATAGGTGGTGTTATGTTGAGGTTCGTGTGCATAGGCTTGGCGAAAGGTTTCTGAGGAATTACGACGTCCGTGGAAGATGCGGGTATGGCCGGAGGCTGCGGTTAGGGAACCGTAGGCTTTGATTTGACCCTCGACCCAGTTTTGCCACCACTTGACACCTTTATATCTGGCAAAGTAAAGGTCTTGGAGGGCAGCACACATGGAGGTGGAGACACGGATGGCTTGACCAAGTTGTTTGTAGGAGGATTTAATAATCAACTGTGCCATTTTAGCATGGCCAAGGAAGTAATTACTTCCATGTTGGACTTGCTTGCATGTGAAGTAAAGGGCTTCATGTTCTCCAACACCAATGATCTTACTCTCTTCTTTAAGTTCATTCCGAGATAGTTGAGACACTTCCGCACCGCGGATATGCATAAGGCCAATGACCCGCGCAGGCTTGATACCCGCAAGGTAATCGTTAAGCATAGTGGAGTCTCCCAATTTATTACAATGTGCGGCAACGGTCCATCCGTCCGCACCACTAAGGTCAATTTGGAAAAAGAATCTGGGCTCGGGCGTGTGTTTGGAAATGGAAGGACCAGCAGAAAAAATAGTTCGTAGCTTTTTGGTGACCGTCTGCAGGTTCGCACCATTTCCAGTTGGTGATTTAGACGAGGATAGCCGATTAGTGTCGGTGCCGACAACATTGTAACTGCATCTGACTCGCTTGTCACGGTCAGTTCGAAGTTCCAAGGCGGTGCGGAATTTTTCAAGTTTACGCCATGCCAAGATTTCATGTAGTATAGGGAGGTCTAGTTTTTGTGAGATGTCGAGGATCGCGTCGACGTTCGCGGTGAGACGGGTCTTGTCTATGCCATAGCCAACCTTTTTGGGTGGGTGTTGTTTTGGTAGGCCTAACTCTGTATAGAGTAGGTGGCACATTTGTTTGGGTGAATTGATGTTGACCGCACGACCAAGTCTAGTGTTGATTCGGGTTTGGACTTCGTCCATCTGTGTCATTACACGACCAAGATATTCGGTTGCTTTTTCTTGATCGTAAGCCATGCCGCGAAGTTCCATGTAGAGTAGGATCTTCAACATGTCCATGTTAAACCGGAAGTGGTTTAGTGAGTCGGGTCGGCCGGATAGGATTTGAAAATGTCTCTCGGCGATTTCGTAGGTGACACAGGAGTCTTTACAACAGTAGGAGAAGTGAATTTGCTCATCAGCAACCGTTCGTTCATCTTTGTAATACGGTTCATTAGTGTAGAGTGAGGTGAGGACTCCCAGGTCCTTGGGTAACTCAGGATAGAGTTCAAATGCTGATAGCATGGTGTCCCACCAGATGTTAGCGGTATGAATTTGAAAAAGCCACGCCAAGGCGAATGTGTCATACATAGCGTTCTGGAGGATTTTTTCAATAGCGGAGTTGGCAAAGACTTCACGTAATGTGAGAATAATGCGAGTGGTGTCTCCGACGGAGTGCTTGAGGAAAGGGATAATAAACGCGTCGTAGGGTGAGGTTGCGATAGAAAGACATGTAATTCCTGTAGGAAATCGCTTATCAGCAACTGTTGCTGTTGGGTTTGGAACTCCTCCTTCGATATCAAACGCGATACGAGGCGGTAAATTTTGTAATCTGGCGATGCTTTCATCTGGGGTGAGATTGAGTTCGAAGTTACGTTGCGGGATGGATGCTAGGGAATTGTTACTGGCTTCACGAAGTGCCTTGGCTATGTCGAACTTTAACAATGGCATGTTATCATAGCAACGTGTCATTGTGTCAATGATGTCTAAAGTTGCGAGACATTTGAATCCGTAGAATGGGGAGTTTGGGTCTGCACATTTAAACAGCGATCCCCGATAGTTGGAAAGTTTTTGGCCGTTTTGGGTTGCCGCTCTAAAACAATCATTGCCAAACAGTAACACAAGGTTAGGTTGGAACGAGAGCAAGTCTCTTCGTAATTGGGCAGCAGAAATTTGGGCTTGATCGGAGGAAGGATTGTAGTAGGTTTGTGTGACATATTGGTTAAGGTAACCGAGTAGACAGTGTTGTGGACGAACGTTGTTTTGTTGGAGAATATTGCGAAGGAATAATCCATTGTTTGGATCGTTGAACGGGGTGCCGACCATGGCGTCTTCCTTGGCCGGGGAGGTTAGGATACAGGCCAGACGGAATTGGTTAGAGTGAACTGGGACTTGGTTAAGAACTTGCATTAAAATGGTTCATCTATTGGTTGGGTGTAACGGTTTTTTCTACGATTATTTCCTTTGATTACATTTTCACTATTAGTAATAACATGAATATTGTGTATAGTATAGCCAAGGTTATCATCAACTCTGTCAATGGTAAGTGAATCCCGTGTAAATTTTGGGGACATACGATAAAAATCATTGTCAAAACAGAACTCGATAAATTCTCCATAGTGAAGGTCAAAGTAAAGGCCACGTTTTTTAGCTGAGAGCTTCAATTCGCAGAACATGTAGTATAAAGGATTATTATAACGCCAACGACGCCTAGTGCATTTACTACAACAAGGACGTCGTTTGAGGACACGTGTTTTATTTGGACCACGTTCCCATCTAAGCTCCGCTGGATTTTGACAACCTCGCGTGATGCACATGTGAATGGTTGGATTTTTCTTCTTTAACCATTCCCACTGTTTAGTTACAAAATTCCAGTATAGATTCTTATGTCGCCAATGTCTCATTTGGGTAAGGACGAAACCTTTTCAATCAACATTTCTTTCAGGACAAAAGGAACTTCTTCCCACTCAACTACGTCATAGTGTGTCGAACCACCCTCGAATTTAATCGTGTGGTTTAGATGAATCTCAGGTGCTGCTGATAGGTCCACAAAGAACCGATAGCAGTCACCTAAGTAGACGAAGTTAACGGGGGAGAGCGGCATTAGGGTGGAAGTTGTGTTGCAGCAAAGACAGAGTCTTGTTGGCTCATGGCGCGGATGGATTGATGGCGTTCTGCGAAAGAAATTTACGCGCCTTGTGCCTCAATCGGTGGGCATCGTCTTGATCGTATTCAGGCATTTCAGCGATTTCACGAAGCTGCTCCGTGAAGTCAGCCATCACTTCCGCGCAGACGGCAGCCATGAGACGACCGTTAGGCGTTTCGGGGTCGTATACCTTGGTGTCTGGTCGCGTCTCGTATCCGAATTGCGGGGCTAGTCGCTCGTAGGTGTCGTGGAATCGCCGCGCCAACGAAGACGCAGAACAAGGCATCGCATCCGACGCCGGGGGAGTTGGTTCTTTGGTAGTTGAGTTCATAGCGGTGCGAATGGATTGTTGGCGTTCTTAAACAAACTGTGCTTGACCGTTGCATATTTCGTTCAACTTCTTCTTGATCGCGTTAAGCCCTTTATAGAAGTGGTCGGGATCAAGCTCAATTCCCATCGGCGTAAGTCCCAAGTCAATTGCGGCACGGATGGACGACATTTGTCCGCAGTAAGGATCCAATACAACTTGCCCTTTATACGCAATAGCCTCGTAGATAAAGCGCCATACGATAGCCGGTTTGGCAAACGGATTGTCATACAATTTTCGTTCGGCAGTCGAATCTCCGATGACAACACAGGATGACTGGGGCTTGTTAAGCACAGCTCCGCCCTTACGTAAGACCATAGCGAATTCGACATTTTTAGTGTAGTTTTTAGTCGCCGCATTATTACGGCATGGATGTAGTTTGTGCCACACGAGTGGCCATCTTTGTGGTTTGAAACCCACTTGCTTTGCCCAGTTGTGCAACTTTTCGTGGTGTTCGAGATCATACCAAAACACACAAAAACCGTTTGGTTTGAGCAAACGGAATGCGTTTTCTAGAAACGGAAGCATCATCGAAACGTTTTGTTCTGCTTGATGAGTTTCGACAACGGTGTCAAGGTTCTTGATCGTGTCGAGGTTGTCCATATCGATTCCGTAAGGGATATCGGTAATGACATGATCGACAGATTCCGGATTAAACTGTGGCATTATTTCTAAGCAGTCTCCAATGAAGTAGAGTTTGGAAAGCTCAAAGACCTTAGTCTCAAGGATCTGTGTTTCCGAAGGTGTGGCGAAGTCGGAAAGATTCAACACGTTCGGGTCGTTTGGTTCGATGACCTGCGGCTTGTCCATGAGATCATTGAAGATATCGTTCACGTTGATTGTGCCAACGAAACCAGAGCCGACAACTTTTGTCGCGGCACCGGTGAAACCTTCTTTCAATCTCACGGCTTCATTCTCACGGCGCTTGAGAAGAATCTCATACGCGATGCGAAGTGATGGTGCATCACAAATCTCTTGATCACCAGCGATTAGGAACGTGCGAATCTGATACGCATGAGAGACTGAAGCATTGGACACTCCAAGCAACGCACCGGTGTCCCTCATGCCCCACGTCTTATGTGTCTCATTAGCTTCCGCGACTTTTAGTTCGTGCCCACGGGCGATGAGGAACACGCGTTCCTTCCAGTTCATATCCAACCGGCGGAAGTTTTCCTCGCCTTCCATCTCAACAATCTGTGAGATTGGAAGATCTTCGAATGAGATTACTGGAAGCCAGTCATTACCTGACATGATCATTGCCGCAGTGCGACGTCCGCCTGCTATCAAGATGTAATCCTTATCACCGCGTTTAGAAACAGTGGGAGGGTGAATCAAGCCAGTAGTAGCAATGCTCTCGGCCAGGTCTTTAAGATCGCCGTAGTCTTGACGACTACGATCTTTAACATCGAGCCACGATTTATGAATCAAGATGGCTTGTTCAGGATAAATAAACGACGGCGGTGTTGGTGTGTCTGTTATCATATATGGAATCCAAGGTTGAAGGTTAAAATTGTGAAACACTTTTTATTTTGAGAGAGATCGAAAGCAGCAGTTGCACGGGTAGTTTCAACACCGTGGTGTTCCGCAAGTTTAAGCAAGGGTCTAACTGGCATCTGCCGCAGCAGTCCGTAGAGTTCTTCACTTGTTAAGTCCTTAACGCGAACGGTAAATTGTTTAGCCATGAGAAAGTAAGCGAGGGCCGGTTTGACCCGACCCCCGCCGAATGTTTGGATTACTGGGGAACCGCGGTCAGACGGGAGATGTTGTTTTGCAACCCGTAGTCTGGATCATCCTTCACTTTAATACGTGCCGCCACTTGACGATTGATGTAGGTAGAGGGTAGGAACGGACCACGCGAACCCTTCTTCGAGCCAGTCACCGCGTCTTGCAACGTGGCGAGATTCTCTTGGAAGTCCCGTGCGTCCGGCTTGGACGGGTTGTTTTGCAACGGCATGTACTGGCGAAGCTGGAAACCAGCCTTGATATCCAGTTCTTTGCCTTCGGCTTGTCCCTTGAGGGACGTCGCGTCACTCGCGGTCTTGAAGATCACCAGCAAGTTGTTGCCGGTTTTCTCCTTGTTCTCGACGACCTCGATCTTGTCGACGGTAACGACATACAGTCCTTCAACCAAAACTGGCATCGAATTGTCGACGTCATTCAGGTTTATGTTCAGACCCAGAGGGTCCATTTCATTCATTTGGTCAGTGTCCATGTTATATGGTATTGTTGTTTTGTTGTTGTTTTGTCTGTTCTCGGATGGAGTCTGTTAAGCTAGTTAACGAGTTAAGTTATTTAACGAGACTCATAAAGTAGGGAAGTTACTCATAGAAGTTACCGCTGGTCCACGCTCGTTAGG
>Ga0268280_1000444_pt1 | contig 35526 bp, 32 predicted proteins | sample saktaG_9_FD_190139 | JGI IMG/M metagenome (GOLD analysis project Ga0268280, IMG submission 190139) | Saline water microbial communities from Sakinaw Lake, British Columbia, Canada - sak_2011_5_24_40m | ecosystem: Environmental > Aquatic > Non-marine Saline and Alkaline > Saline ...
TTCCTGACACCTCGCTCACCAAGCCTTTTGCTTGATGTTGATGATGTCATTTTCCACCTTTTCAGGTAGTTTTTTTCATGAGGCAACGTATCGCCGTTCAGGTAGATTTTTAAATGAGGCAATATGGAATTGGTCGGGGATAATCTGTGCTTCCGTAGGGGCAGGTCCGCCGGCGCTTCGCTGGGCGGATGCCTGTCCTCCCCATTCGGGAATTTTTCAAAATCATAAAAACCTGGGCGGACACGGAGGTCCGCCCCTACATTATGCTATAATCACTCCAATGAAACATGAAAAGAATCCAGACTCAGGCGTCCTGCTGACTCTGCCTTCCTGGCTTGAGGAGATACTGGCCGGCAAAGACCTGGTTTTTCCCGACCCCTCAGAGCGCATGCGCTGGGTCATCGAACTGTCGCGGCAGAACGTGGAACACGGCAGCGGCGGGCCTTTTGCCGCAGCCATATTCGCCACCCGCAGCGGCAAACTGCTGGCCGCCGGCGTCAACCGCGTCGAGCCGCTGAACTGCTCGCCGGCCCACGCCGAAGTGATGGCCATCGCCTTCGCCCAGCAAAATCAGCAGTCCTGGGACCTGGGAAAGGATGCCGGAAATCCTAGGGAATTGGTGAGCAGTTCCCAGCCCTGCCTGATGTGTTTGGGCGCCACGCTATGGTCGGGGGTCACGCGGCTGGTTTACGGGGCGACTGCCGCCGATGTCACCGCCGTCCTGGGCTTCGACGAAGGCCCGCTGCCGGCCGCCTGGACGCAGGAACTGCAAAAACGCGGCATTGCGGTCGAAGCGGGATTGCTGCGGGCCGAGGCTATCGCCGTCCTGGGCTTATACACCAAAAAGCAGGGAACGATCTACAACAGCCGCAAGGGATTTTAAAGCCCTTTGCGCTGCATCATTTCGCGGTTTTTCCGCGGCGTCTGGTTCCACAGCGTCAGCATCAGCACCGCCCCGATCACCGAAAAGGGAATGATCAGGTAGACCCATATCCCCCAGCCGAAGCGGTCCAGGAAATAGCCCATGCCGAATCCGGTCAAGCCGCTGGCCAGGTACTGGACCCCGTCCAGCAGGCCGGTGACCGTAGCCGCCCCTTTCGTACCCCCGAAATCCATGGAAGCCGTGCCCGAAAGCATGCCATGCACACCGAAGATCCACATGCAGCAAAAGCCGATCATGAACGCCGCCAGCCCCGGGACGCGCACGTTGCCCAGGATCAGCAGCGAAATGATCTGGCCGATATAAAAAATGAATGCCACCGGCGGCCGCCGCGACTGGAACAGGCGGTCGGACATGTAGCCGCAGAGCAGCCCGCCAACGACGCCGCCCACGGTGATGCCCAGCGAGGCCAGCTGGTGCAGACTGCCGCCGGGAGCGATATGGTGGATCTCCTTTAAAAACGGCGTGAACCAGAGCATCAGCCCCTGGCGCACGAAGCCGGTGCAGAATTCGGCGACCATCAGGGTCAGGATCACCGGGTTGGAAAAAGCCCGTTTCAACACATAGGTGAAATTCACCTTGAAGTCGTCGCTGAGGTGCGAAGTGGCGTCGTCAGTGTCGATCTTGGCGAACCCGGCCTGCTCGGGCTTGTCCTTGACCAGGAAGTAATCGACCAGAACCATCAGCAGGATCAGGCCCGAGGGCACGATGAAAACCCATATCCAGCCGAAGTGGGCCAGGATCCAGCCGCCGAAGCCCATGGCCAGGAAATAGCCGCAGGAGATCATGATGCCGAAGATGCCGCCGAACACGCCGCGCTCCTTGACATGGAACCAGGGGGCGTTGACCTTGACCACCGACAGGGCGCCGAAGCTCTGGAAATACTGGTTGACCGCGTAAAGCAGCGACATGCCGACCACGATCTTGGTCTGCCAGCCGGCCAGGAACAGGGCGCCGATGACCAGGTTGAAGATGGCCGTGCCGATGCCGCCGAATATGATGGCTTTCTTGCCGCCGAAGCGGTCGGCCAGCGGCCCGTTGAGGATCACGCTCAGGGCATAGGTCCAGAAGCCGGCGGTGGCGATGGTGCCGAACTCGGCCTTGGACAGGTCGAACGTCTTCATGATGTCGCTCGAGGCCACGTTCAGGTTGTAGCGGCCCATGTAGAAAGTGGCGTAGGTTAGCCCCAGCGGGAACCAGTTCTGGAAGCGCCGGCGCCGGAACTCGGGTGAATGGTTGAGCGGGTTGCGCGACAGGAAGCTCATGGTTTCACCCCCCGCCAGGTTTGCCAGAGAAGGCCGAGCACTTCCTGGAGGTGGGCGCCCAACACGTCCGGCTTGTCGGTTTTTTCTGGCATGTTCTCGAAAACGGCATAGGGAACTTTTCGCTCACCGGCCGGCAGATATTTCGGGTCCGAAGCGAATTCCTCCCAGTCCGACTCCTTGTAGAGCATCTCGATCTTCTTGTCCTCCAGGGCGTGCTGCAGGATAGAATCGGGACGGTCGGGGTTGTAGCGCCGGCGGTTCTTGCGCAGCGACTCGGGCCAGTCGACCTTGATGTAGAGGGCGGCGGCATGGTCCAGCACCTGCGGCGAGAGGAAGGAGAAGGCCTCGCGGAAGCCGCCGTGCTCCTGGCCGCGGGCAAACTCGATGAACAGGGTCTTGCGCTCGTGGAAGGCGGGGTCGTCGCGCAGCAGCTTGCCATAGGCCAGGTTGAGCTTCTTGATCAAAAAGTTCCAGAACCACTTGCCCTTGAAGACATGGCCGGGCATGGTCTTGCCCTCGTAGGTGAACTCCCTGTCGGTAAGCAGCCGCGGCTGCCCCATCTCCTCCATCAGGTCGTCGTCCTCGAAGCGCTCCCAGAGGATGGGGAAATCGTCGATCTCCTGGAACGCGCCAATGTGGAAGCGCTCGATGCGCTCTTCCAGCGGCACCTTCTTCAGGTAGTCGATGACTTCGGATTTGCCGGCGGCCGGCCGGCCGATCAGGATAATGACTTCGAACGTGTTCTTTTCCATGGCGCGTTCCTCCTGCAGATTAAGGCTGGGGCCGAAGGCCATATTATAAGGAAGGGATTTTTTTTTGCAAATCCGCGCGCTCAAGCCTGAAGAGTAGATTGAATCTCAGTGACAAGTGACGAGGTAGGAATAAAATTCCAAATCTCAAGCACCAATTTCTAAACAAGCTCCAAGTACCAATGGCCCAATGACCCAAACGAAGAGAAGAAACTACGAGGGCTTTCGTTTTGGACATTGGAATTTGGAGCTTGGAATTTATTTGTGATTTGGAATTTGTGATTTGGAATTTTATTCTTCCCGTCTACCGTACACCGTCTGCCGTAAACCGATCTCACCTATGTCTTTTTGGTCTATTCGTCAAGCCCTGGCAGCTTGTCGGCGGCAGCGGGCAGCTCGCCACGCACACCGGTGAAGTCGGCTAGGCGGTCCTGGAACTTCTCGGCCTTTTTGGCCGTTTCGTCGTATTTTCCGCTGGCGTAGCCCAGGTGCTTGCCCAGCAGCAGGAAGTCGGCGTGGAACTGGGCGAAGCCTTCCTGGACCTTGACCAGGTCCTTGAGTATCTGCTTGGTGCGCTGCTCGATCCTCAGGCCCTTGAGGCCGAAGGCGATGGCCATCAGGTAGGCGTAGAAGCTGTTGGGCGAGACCGGGATCACATGCTTTTCCACGGCGTAGTTGAAGATGCCGTAGTTCCTGCCGTCCAGCCCGTCGCTGATCACGGCCTCGTAGAAAACGTTCTCGGCCGGGATGTAGATCAGGGCGAAATCATAGGTCCCGCAGTCGGGGCGGATGTATTTTTCGGCGATCTCGTCGACGCGCAGCTTGAAACTCTTGACGAATTCCTTCCTGTGCTTTTTCCGGCCCTCCTCGTCGCCGGCGTCGAACAGGCGCACGAAGCTTTCCAGCGGGAACTTGGCGTCGACCGGGATCAGGCGCTCGCCCAGGGTGATGACGGCATCGACCTTGGTACCGTCGGCAAAGGCATACTGCAGGGTGAAATTGCCGGCGGGCAGAACCTGGCGCAGCAGGTCTTCCAGCAGGTACTCGCCCAGGTTGCCGCGCAGCTTCGGCGCCCGCAGGATGTCCTGCAGCGAGGAGATGTCCCTGCCGATAGCCTTCATCTGGTTGGTCGATTCCTCGAGCACCCCCAGCTTCTGCTGGATCTCGCCCACCACGCGCAGCTGGCTGCTGATGTTGCCTTGGCCCTTGCTCAGGGTCTCGTTGACCGTGTGCATGATAGCGTTCAGCTGCCCCGACATGCCCTGCTGGGTCTGGCGCAGCAGCTCGGTCTGCTGCAGCAATGCCTGGTTCTGGGCCTGCATCTGCCCGCTCTTCATTTCCTGCAGCTGGTTCTTCAGGTCCATGATCTGCTGGTTCAGTCCCGGGTCCCGTGGACGCAACTGCAGGACAAGCACTGCCAGCAACAGCACCAGGGCCACCGCCAACAGCACGATGAATAGGACCGTTTCCATGAAGATCTCCTCGCTTCTATTAGACAGGAATAAAATAGCAGAGGCAGGAGGAAATAGCAACTGTGTGCGTTAGTATGAAAGAACTCAGTAAACTCCGTAATGCGTGAATGAACTTGCATGACTTCGTGATACGTAATGAGAAAGAGAAGAATTTCGGCAATTTTCGAACTATTGCTGTTTCTTATTACGCATCACGCATTACGCATCACGTATTTCTTTTTATCAACATCTAACTTCGAATCTCTTGCAAAACGTGTGCCGATGGTGTAAAAAAAAATCAGGAGTCGCCATGACCGAAACGAACGCAACGAACGAGCACCGCAAGCCCGGGCTGCTGCTGGCCTGCCTGCCCCTGGCGGCCATGGCGCTGCTGCTGGGCATCGGCTACGGCATTTTCCACCTCCAGGCCCAGGTGCTGCTCATCACCGCCGCCGTGAGCGCCGGCCTGGTCGGCTGGCGCCTGGGCTATACCTGGGAGGAGATGCAGCAGGGGATCGTCGAAAGCGTGCGCAAGGCCGTGCCGGCGATCCTGATCATGCTCTGCGTCGGCATGCTCATCGCCGCCTGGATGGCCAGCGGCACGATCCCCATGCTCCTGTATTACGGCCTCAAACTCGTCTCGCCACGGTTCTTCCTGGTCACCGCCTGCGCGGTGTGCAGCCTGACGTCGCTGGCCACCGGCACCTCATGGGGTACGATCGGCACCATCGGCGTGGCTTTCATCGGCATCGCCCAGGCACTGCAGGTGCCGCTGGGGCCAGCGGCCGGGGCGATCGTGGCCGGGGCCTACTTCGGCGACAAGCTCTCGCCCTTTTCCGACATCACCAACCTGGCCCCGATCGCGGCCGGGTCGAACCTCTTCGACAACATCCGCCACATGCTCTGGTCGGCCGTGCCGGCCTGGACGGCGGGCCTGGCTGTCTATTTTTTCATGGGCCTGGGCTACGGCCGCTCCGGCGTCAGCGCCCCGCAGATCGCCGCGATCACGAACGGCCTGCGCGGCCATTTCACTTTCCACATCGTGCTGCTGCTGCCGCTGGCGATCGTGTTCTGGTTCGCCATGGCCAAGAAGCCGGTCATCCCCGGCATGATGCTTTCGATCGCGACCGCGGGCATATTGGCCGCCTGGCTGCAGCGGGTAACGCTGATCTCGCTGGCGCGATTCCTGAGCACAGGCTACACTGCCGACACCGGCCTGGCCGACATCGACCGCCTGATCTCGCGCGGCGGCATCATGAGCATGATGGAGACGCTGCTCATCGCCCTGGCCGCCTTCAGTTTCGGCGGCATCATGCAGCGCACCGGCATGCTGGCCGTGGTGCTGGAGCGGGTGACGCGACTGGCACGCCGGGTCTGGAGCCTGACCTTGACCACCGTGGTCACGGCCCTGACCACGGCGTTGATCACCGGCAGTTCCTACCTGGCCATGCTCATCCCGGGAGAACTGCTGGCGCCGGCCTTCCGCCAGATGGACCTGGCGGCCAAGAACCTGTCGCGCATCGTCGAGGAATGCGGGGCGATCATGGTGCCGTTGATCCCCTGGAGCATGGCCGGAGTCTATATCGCCGGCATCCTGGGCGTTCCGGTAACCGCGTTCCTGCCCTTCGCATTCATGAATTACTTCTCGGTGCTGCTGCTGGTTCTCTACGGCTGCACCGGCTTCACCATGGCCCGGCGCCGCCGCGAGGACGAAACGCAGATCGGCAGCTGAGCAGAAAAGAACGAAGTGCGATGTTCGACGTGCGATGTTCGACGTTGCAAAAAAAGGCGATAGAACGAAATAGGATAGCAAAACAAGTAACGTAGGCATTGCTGCTGAAAATAATGGATGGATATCAAAAAAATTCAATCTGGTTTTTCTCAATTCTTCTCTTTAACTTCGAACTTCGAACCTCGAACATCGAACCCCAGGCTTCTGGATAAAGATTTGACAACTCGCGATGATATTTCTATACTAACTCTGACCTTGAGGAGGAAACCATGAGTGAAAAAAAATCGTTGTCCGGAGGCGCCATCCTGTTCGGCCTGATCCTGATCGCCATAGGCGGCCTGGTCTTGCTGGCCAACATGAACATCCTGCCCTTCGACCTGGACCTGGGCCATTGGTGGCCTTTGATCCTGGTCGTGCTCGGCTTGGTCCATCTCTGGAACAACCGCAACATTTTTGATTTTTCCGGCCTGTTCCTCATCCTGCTCGGCGTGGTTTTCCTCATGGCCACCCTCGGTACTATCTGCTGGAGCGATATCTGGCGCTACTGGCCGGCGGTGCTTATCCTGCTGGGCATTTCCATCATCTTCAAAAGGCATCCAGTGGCCCTGCCCGGCTCAGGACGCGGCAGCACCCCCAGCAGCGAGACCAGCGTGAGCATCAACAACATCCTGAGCGGCAGCGACCGCAGGATCAACAGCCAGGAATTCAAGGGCGGCGACATCAGCAACATCCTGGGCGGCACCAAGCTGGACCTGCTGGAAGCCAAGCTGGCCCCCGGTGAATGGCTGCTCACCGTTTCCACGGTCCTGGGCGGCGTCGATATCATGGTGCCCCGTGACTGGCAAATCGAAGTGCATCCAACCAGCCTGCTGGGCGGCATCGACGACCACACCCGGCAAAACCCGGCCGTGGGCGGCGGCAAGCTGGTAATCAAGGCCTCGGCCCTGCTGGGCGGCATCGATATCAAAAACTAGAGAAGAAAAGAAGTTCGAAGTTCGACGTTCGATGTTCGACGTTTAAGAAATCGAACGAAATTTGCCGGAGAAAAAAGGGCGATTCACGAATCGCCCCTGTATAAAAAAAAGAATCAAGGCACTAGCTAAAATTTGGTCTATTTGCGGCTAACTCTGCAACTTCTTCTTTCTTTAACTTCGGACCTCGAACTTCGAACGTCGAACCTACTTCTTCTGAGCCAGATCTATCACCTGCTGCATGACGCGCATGGCATTTTCGCCCCAGATCTTGGCGATCTCCTTTTTAGCGTAACCGCGGCGCACCAGCTCGATGGTGATGTTCTTCAATTCGGTGACGTCGCGGCAGTCGGCCAGGCCGCCGCCGCCATCGAAATCGGTGCCGATGCCCACGTGGTCGATGCCGATCAGGCGCACGATATGGTCGATGTGGTTCACGGCGTCCTTGACAAAAACCGGCGGCGAGGGATAGCGGGCGTCCAGGGCATCGTATTCCTTTTCCACCTGGTCACGCACGGCCTTGTCCTTGATGTTTCCCCAGCCGCCGTAGTTGTCATTGATCTTCTTGCGCAAGGCGGCGAAGGCCTGGTCTCGCTCCGGATTGGCCGGGGGCTGCTTGATGTAATCGTTGAGGATGCAGAGCTGGATGACTCCACCGTTCTTCTTCAGGGCCAGCAGCATCTCGTCGCTCAGGTTGCGCGGGCTGGCGGACAGGGCCCGGGCGCAGGAGTGCGAGGCCAGGACCGGGGTCCGGCTGAGCGCCAGCACGTCAAAAAAGGAGCGATCCGAGATATGCGAGACATCGACCATGACGCCCAAGTCGTTCAGGCGCCGCACGACCTGTTTGCCCCAGTCGCTCAGTCCCCGGTCTTCGGGATCCTTGCGGTCGGTCGAGGAATCGCAAATGTCGTTGTCGGCGGTATGGGCCAAAGTGACATAGCGCACACCGCGCTGAAAGAAATAATCGATCAGGGCCGGATCGTGCCCCAGGGGATAGCCGTTCTCCATGCCGATAAAAATGGCCCGCTTGCCCTCTTTTTCCAGGCGCCGGGCATCTGCCGGCGTCAGGGCCAGGCCGCACAGGTCGGGATATTTGGCAAACATCGCGTCCATGGCGTCCAGGACGGCTACGGCCTTCTCTTTGGCCCGGGTATGCCCGGCGTCGGTGCGCGCCCCCTGGCCGACGAACACCGCGAAAAAGGAGGCGTCCAGACCACCGGCTTTCATGCGCGGCAAATCCTGGCAGCCGCTACCCGTCAGGCCGGTAGGATGGGCTTTGCCGATGTCCCAGTCCTCTTGCAAAAGCATGAAGGGCGTATCGCAGTGCGTGTCCACGGTGAGGACCTGGCCGTGCCAGAGCAATGCTTTTTTGAGCAAGCGGTCAGCGGCCGCGCCGGACAGCAGCGCCGCGGCAAGTATAGAGAGAAAGAAATATTTGGCTTTCATGGTGACCCCCAGCCTGATTATACCGGAAAAACAGCTACTTTGTTTGCGTTTTTCACGCAAAAATTTTTTTGCGCAAAAATAGACGCTATGTTATAATTTTTTAATGCTGGACACCAATTATATACGCAACAACCTGGAATTGGTCAAGAAAAAAGTCGAAGCCAAGGGGGTGCCGTTCGCCGAAGAGCGCTTCAGCGCCCTCGACCAGCACCGCCGCCAGCTCCTGGCCGAAGATGAGGAGTTGAAAAGCAAAAAAAACCGGCTGGCCAAAGAAACCGGATTTTTAAAAAAAAGCGGCGCCTCTACCAGCGAATTCGAGCTGCAGTCAATCGAACTTTCCAAAATGATCGCCGCCCAGGAACACGAATTGGCTGCAGTCGAAGCGGATTTTCATGATTTTATGCTGAACATACCCAACCTGTTCCACGATTCGGTCCCGGTCGGCCATGACGCTTCCTGCAACGAGATGGTGCGCGCCTGGGGGGAAAAACCGGTTTTCGCTTTCACGCCGCGCCCGCACTGGGAATTGGGAGAAGCTGGAGGCACACTCGATTTTACCAGGGCCGCAAAAATATCGGGCTCGCGCTTCTCTTTGTATTTTGACGCCCTGGCCAAACTGGAAAGGGTCCTGGTCCAATTCATGCTGGACGTGCACAGCGGAGAAAACGGTTACCGGGAAGTGCTACCGCCTTTCCTGGTCAACGACGCCAGCCTGATCGGCACCGCCAACCTTCCCAAGTTCAAGGACGACCTGTTCAAGATCGAAGGCTACAACCTCTACCTCATCCCCACCGCTGAAGTGCCGCTGACCAACATCCACCGCGACGAAACCCTGGACGAAAGCAAGCTGCCTATCAATTATGTCGCCTACACTCCCTGCTTCCGCAGCGAAGCCGGATCGCACGGCAAGGACATCCGCGGCCTGGTGCGCCAGCACCAGTTCAACAAGGTCGAACTGCTGAAATTTACCGCCCCGGAGCATTCCTACGCAGAACTTGAAAAATTGACCGCAGCCGCCGAATCCATCCTGCGCAAGCTTAACCTGCCCTACCGCACCATGGCCCTATGCAGCGGCGACCTGTCGTTTGCCTCGGCCAAGACCTACGACATCGAAGTCTGGATGCCGGCCCGCGCCGGCTATCTGGAGATATCCTCCTGCTCAAATTTCGAAAGTTTTCAGGCCCGGCGGGCACGCATCAAGTTCAAGGGCAAGGACGGCAGGAAGGATTTTGTCCACACCCTGAACGGCTCGGGCCTGGCCGTGGGCCGCACTGTGGCCGCCATCATGGAAAACTACCAGACCGCCGAAGGCAAGATCCGCGTCCCCGAAGTCCTGCGCCCCTATTTCCCAGGGCGCGAAACGCTGTAATGCCCTATTTTAAATGCACGCTGGTCAACGAAAAGGGCCGCTACCGAAGCAGCGAATACTACGCCGAGAACAAAAAGGAGATCGAGGCATCCCTGGGCAACCTGGAAGAGAAGCTCATGCGCGTCCAGCGTTTGTGGTTCAGGAATTTATCCCTGAAAAAGATATTCAAAAGGAAGATCGGCTACACCGAATTCCTGCTGTTCAACCAGGAGATGATCGCCCTGCTTAAAGCCGGTATCCCCGTGATCCGCGCCCTGGAGATCATCACCCAAAACACCCGCAGCGGCATCTTGCGCGAGATCATCGCCAAAGCGGCCGGCAACATCCGCAACGGCATGCAGATCTCCGAAGCCTTCAGCTCGGCCCAGATCCCCTTCCACAAGATATACAAGGCCTCGCTGCTTGCGGGCGAGAAGAGCGGCCACCTGGAACAGATCCTGGAAAAATTCAACATCTATCTGGGCAAGATCAGCAACCTGCGCCGCAAAATGGTCAGCAGCCTGACCTACCCGATCATCCTGCTGCTGTTCATGATCTCCATGGTGCTGGTAATCGCCATTTTCGTCATTCCCAAATTCTCGGCGTTTTTTGACAACATGGACGCCCAACTCCCGGCCATGACCCTGTTTTTTATCGCCACCACCCAGTACCTGAAGGAAAACATCGTGCTGTTCCTGGCGGCGGCCGTCCTGACCTACGGCGCCGTCCGCGCCATCGAGCATTTCAACCCGCGCGTGATCATCATCGACCAGACCAAGATCAAGATCCCCTTTCTCGGCCGCATTATCCACGAAAACGCCATCGCCGTTTTCGCCCGCACACTGGCCATCCTGATCTCGGGCGGCATCCCGGTCCCCGAATCGGCCGAGATCGCGGTAGAAACCTTCGCCAACAAATTTTATTACAGCCAGGTGCGCGACATCCCGGAAAAGATCCGCCAGGGCAACCTGCTGTCGGAAGTGCTGGAGGAGATCGCCATCATACCGCGCATCCTGGTTGAAATGATCCGCGTTGGCGAGACCTCGGGCAACCTGACGGCCGTTCTCGATGAAAGCGCCGAGTACTACGAGCGCTCCATTGACAGCAAGATCAACGCATTGATTTCACTGATCGAACCTGTTATAATAATTCTCTTGGGGATGGTGATCGCCGTGATGCTTATTTCCGTTTATTTGCCGATATTTACTTCCATAAGGGTGGTTCAGTGAAAAAAAGCGTCAAGATTTCCGAAGTAAAGATAAATTATCAGCTGCTGGCTAAATTTCCGGCCGAATTCCTGATCAAGAACCTGTTCTTCCCCCTGGACGAGAATGACGGCGGCATATCCGTGGCCATGCCTGATCCGGAAAACCTCGACAAGATCGGCATGATCGAAAATTTCACCCAGAAAAAAGTCATGCCTTTTTTCGCCCACCGCGATGAACTGGAAAAATTTCTTAAAAAAAGCGACACCTACACCAAGGTCCTGCGGGATAAAACCGAAACCTTCACCCTTAAAAAAACAGCCGAAGTCGTTGATGAGGAAGTGGTGACCATCGAGAGCATTACCGATGAGGACGATTCGGTCATCAAGCTGCTCAACAACATCATCTTGACCGCCGTCAACAAAAAGGCGTCCGACATCCACATCGAGATCAGCAGCGACGCCCTGCTCATCAAATACCGCATCGACGGCATCCTGCACCAGATCATGGAACCATTGGACAACGCTTTCCATTCGTTCCTGCTGACCCGGCTCAAGGTCATTTCCGAACTGGACATCGCCGAGAAACGCATCCCCCAGGACGGGCGCTTCCGCATGAAGTTCAAGCAGAAGACCATTGACTTCCGCGTTTCGATCATGCCCGGCATCTACGGTGAGAACGCCGTCATCCGCATCCTGGACCGCGAGATGATCACCGAAAACATCGGCGAACTGGAATTGAAGCAATTGGGTTTCGCCCCTTATATCCTGGAAAAAATCAATTACTATATCCGCCAGCCCTACGGCATGTTCCTGGTCACCGGCCCGACCGGCAGCGGCAAGACCACAACCCTTTACGCAGCCCTGAACGAGATCAAGGACCCGGCCGACAAGATCATCACCATCGAAGACCCGGTAGAGTACCAGGTGGAAGGCATCATGCAAATCCCGGTCAACGAAAAAAAGGGGCTGACTTTCGCTCGCGGCTTGCGCTCCATCCTGCGCCACGATCCGGACAAGATCATGGTCGGCGAGATCCGCGATCCGGAAACCGCCCAGATCGCCATCCAATCCGCCCTGACCGGACACCTGGTATTCACTACCGTGCACGCCAACAATGTTTTTGACGTTCTGGGGCGCTTCATCCACATGGGCATCGATACCTATAGCTTAATCTCGGCACTGAACTGCATCGCCGCCCAGCGCCTGGTCCGTGTCCTTTGTCCTCTTTGCAAGAAATCCGTCACCTTAAGCAAGGCCGAGCTGGATTACAACCGCAGCGATAAAAACCTGTTCAACCAGCCGGTTTTTCAGGCCCATGGCTGCGAGGAATGCGGCGGGCTGGGCTTTTCCGGACGCACGGCCATCGGTGAAATTTTGGAGCTGACCGACGAGATCAAGGAGATGATCCTGGCCAAGAAACCGACTTCGGAGATCAAAAAAATCGCCATGGAGCAGGGCATGATTCCCATCAGAAAAAACGGCCTGAACTGCGTAAAAGCAGGCGTCACCTCCATGGAAGAACTGAACCGGGTGACCGTCAAAGAATGGGTATAAGTGATTTTTTCCTGCCCGAACGCCTGCCGGGTCAGGTTATCTACATCGGCGACCGCCATGCCGAAGTGTTTGTCCTGCAGAACAAAAAAATCATCAGCCGCAGGCGCGTGGATGGCACTGCCCTGGCCGAAATCACCGCCGGACGCCTGACGGAAATCGCCGGGCATCTGCAAGCTGAAAACACCGGGATCATATTCAATGCCGCCCCATTCATATACAATTTTTTTGAGTTTGACAAACTGCCCTGGCAGAAAAAAGCGTTGCGGGAATTGGTGGCTTGGCGGCTGCAAAAAGTATTCCCCGAGAGCATCGAAGCCTACGACCACCGTTTTTTCCAATTGGATAAAAAAAGGGTGCTTTCCGTCCTGGTCAAAAAATCTCTGCCGGAAAAAATGGAGCAGTTCTTTGAGGACAAACAGATCCCCCTGGTCTATGTCGGCAACTCCACCATGGAGATATTGAGCCGTCTGCTGCGGGCAAAAGTTCCGCCGGATTTTTTCATCGAAAGCGATGTCACCGGCTGCACGCTGGTTTTTCAAAACAAACGCTCGCCCATTTACATTCGCAAATTCAAGAGCGGTTCCATTGCCGACACGGTCGAAGAAATAAGCAAGACCGTGCTTTTCGTCAGCAATAACTTCGGCATCGAGCCCAGCCGCTACTGGCTCATAGAACACCGCGACGAAGTGGCGGACGCGGCCATGCAGGAAAAACTGGCCCCCGGAAATTTTTCCCGCCTGAGCACCAATTTGCAGGGAGTGCCGTTCATCCCCGGCTGCCAATGATAAAGATCACCTACAACCTGGCCGCGACCCGCAAGATCAAAGGCTGGTCTTTCGCTTTCAGAGCAGCGCTCCTTGTCCTGGCGATCGCAGCGCTCAGCGCCGTGACCATTGCCAACCTGGGCCGGCAACTGCAAAGGAACCACGCCGAGAAAAATGAAAGCGGGTTGCTTGGAAGGCAGATCAGCGAAATGCAAAACCGCAGCCTACTGCAAACCAGAGAGATCGCCGCCTGGAAAAAAAGCCGCAGCAAGGAACTGGCGGCGGCCAATGCCCTGATCGAGCGCAAGGTTTTTTCTTTTGTCGCCCGCCTGGATTTCCTGGAAAAAATATCAAACCCGGGCATCCGCATCCGCAATATCACCCTGGTCAACGAAAGCGCCGGCCGCATCAGCATGAGCGTCAGCGCCAGGTCGCTGAAGGAACTGTTCGCCCTGTATAAAGCATTGGCTCCCTACGAACTGGTCATCGCCAACGAAAACCAAACCAATGATGATGAATACCAGGCCAATCTGAATTTCAAGATGAGCAATGAAAAAATATAAGGTCGCGGTAGCTACCCTGCTGGTTTTGTTCGCCATGAGCGTCAGCGGCTGTTTACTATCTTTTACCTACATGTCCATTCGCGACCTGTCGCGACAGAGCCGCCTGGACAGGCAGGCTTCCTTCCAGCTTCAGGAAAAAGAATTTCAAAAACTGAGCGCGGAACACAAAGAATGGAAAAATCTCCCGCAGAAATTACAGGCATTCCACCGCGACCATATCATCAGCATGGACAGGTTTGCCGTTTTCCGCCGCGACTTGAATTCCTGCCTGGCCGCCAACCGGCTCAAAGCCGCGAACATCAGTTCCCAATTCAGCCACCGCCAGGGAAAAATCCGCAAAGTGATCCTCAGCTTCGCCCTGGAAGGAACATACCGCGATGTAAAAAAATTCATCTTCGACATGGAAAAAAAGCCCAAAATGAATTTTTTTGAAAGTATGCAGCTGAACGGCAGTGCCGAAATGGTCAAAGGCAATTGCAAAATGGAGGCCTACATTGGCGAATAGGATACTAACCTTGCTGCTGATCTGGATGCTGTGCCTGCCGCTCCGGGCCGAACTGCTCAAATTGAGCCTGCTGCAAAAACCAGCTGCCAGCTTCACGTTGAAATTGGATATCTTCAATGGTAGCGGCGAAACCGACCGCGGTCAAACCAGCCAGGACCTGATGCCGGCGGCCCGGGCCGACACCCTGCAAAAAACCATTGCCGAAGAAATTTCCCAATCGATCACATACGAAGGATTCATTGTAAAAAACTCAAAAAGATCCGCGCTGCTCAACGTCAGCGGAGAATTTTTCATTGTCAACGAGCACGATCAAATCCTCGACAAGATCAAGATCCTGAAGATAAGCAAAGACGTGGTGACCATTGAGTATGACAACCTGCCTTATGACATCAGGATCAAAGGAGATCAGAATGGCTAAGCCAAAAAATAAGGGTTATCTGTTTTTTTTGCCGGTTGCCCTTTTCGTTTTGCAGGGCTGCCTGACCACCATTTCCAGCGTGCGCCAGGCGCGAGAACTTTTTAAGGTCGGCGATTACGACCAGGCCCGGGAAGTCCTGAGCCGGGCCGCGGCGGAAAACCCCAAAAACGCGGAGATCAAGACCCTGCTTTTCCGCGCCCAACTGAACAGTTATCAAACCCACCTGTTCCTGGCCCGCGCCAAGCGCAAAAACGGCGACCGCCAGGCTGCCGTTCTGGAATACCAGAAGGCCCTGGCCATTTTCCCCGGCAACGCCCAGCTGCAGGAAGAGTTTGCTGACTATATCACCCCCGCCAAAGCCGTCAAAGAGGAGAAATTCAAACCGACAGTGGTCCCGCCCGTGCAATTGAACGTCAAAAAAGACGAGAAAGTCAGCCTGAGCCTGAGAAACACCCCGATCAGCAATATTTTCAAAAGCCTGGGCAAAAGTTACAATGTCAATTTTATTTTCGACAAGGATTTCCGTGATTTTCTGCACAGCATTGAAATTGAGAATACGACTTTTTTTGGAATCCTTAAAGTCCTGTGCATGATCTCCGGTTCAAAATACCGGGTGCTGGACCCCGCTACCGTGATCGTCTTTCCCGATATTTTCGCCAAGAAAAAAGCCTTTGACCTGCGCGGCATCAAGGCATTTTACCTTTCCAATATCAAGGCCGAGGATGCCCGCAAAATGATCCAGATCGTGTTTCGCGACGAACAACTGCTGATCCAGGAAGATGCGAACCTCAACGTTCTGGTCATACGCGCCGATTACAATTCTCTGGTCGACATCGAACGCTTCCTGGTTAAGATCGACAAGGAAAAAAGCGAAGTGGAGCTCAACATTGAAATTCTTGAGATCAACCGCAGCCTGATCAACAAGCTCGGTGCCGATTTCGGCAGCGGTGTTTTCGGCGTCGCCGCCGGTGGCCTGGACAGCGACGGCAAGATCTCCTCGACCATTAACTTCACGGACCTGGGCAGCGCCAATTTCTTCCTGACCATCCCCACCGTGGCCATGAATTTCCTGGAAGGAGACAGCAACAACAAGATCCTCGCCAAGCCCAACCTGCGCGGCATTGACGGCGAGGAAATCACCTTCATGGTCGGCGACGAAGTGCCTGTCCCCGAAACCCAGTTCCAGGCCATTGCCGCCGGGGGCATCAATTCCTCCCCGGTAACCACCTACCGCTACCGCAATGTCGGCGTTGAGATCAAGATCACCCCCTTCATCCATCAAAACAATGAAGTCACCTTGAAAACCAAGCTGACCATCAATTTCATTTCATCGGGTGCCTCATCATCTTTCCCTACCTTCGGCAAACGCGAGATTGAAAACAAGATCCGACTGAAGGAAGGCGAAACCAACATCATCGGCGGCCTGCTGCGCGACGACGTCCGCGGTTCTCTGAACGGCATCCCAGCCCTGGCCAGGATCCCCCTGCTGGGAAAATTGTTCGGCAATTCGGAAAAGAATATCAGTCAGACCGACCTGATTTTTTCCATCACGCCCAAGATCATCCGCCGCACCCCCATCAGCAGCCAGGACAACGAAACCATTTGGGGCGGGGACGAGCTGCCGTCGTCAGCAGGCGGCGCGACTATTCCGGAAGAAGAAGGGACCGAGGCAAAAGAGACGGCTTCCGAAAACCAACAGCCGGCCAACGATATGGTGAGCATTTCCCCCTCCCAGGCCAGCATCCCAATCAATTCCGACACCTTTTTTTCCCTGCGCATCCACTCGGAAACACAGCTGGCCAGCCTTTCCCTAAGCGGCGCCCTGAGCGGCGGCAACTGCGAGATCGTTGAAGTAAAAACCGATTCGCTGAATGAAAAAGAGGTGAAGATTTTAAAGAATATCTCGGGAAACAGTTTTGACATGGGATTGTCTTTCACTACAAACAGCGTCCAAACGCTGGCGGCCGCATTTATTCAATTAAAAATCAAATTCATGAGTAAAGGCAAATATATCCTGAACATCGGCGACATCAACGCCTACGATAACAAACGAAACAAAGTGGAAATCACCGGGGCATCCTGCCCAATAGACGTCTATTGATTATTTGGGATAAACCCGTCCCCGCTTGATAGGTCTATAGAATTTTAATCAGCAAATCGGGGTTCAGTTTTTCCGGATATTCAGATTACGGAAATGAACTCCCGACCCCCTCCCGATCAAAACCAGTTGCGACTTGATTATTTGACTCTTTCTTTCAAGGCCTTGCCGGCTCTGAAGACAGGTACGTTCTTGGCTTTGATGGAAATTTTCTGACCGGTCTTGGGATTGATGCCGATTTTGGCCTTTCTGTGGGCCACGGCAAAGGTGCCAAAACCAACCAGGGTCACTTTGCTTTTCTTTTTCAGACAAGTGGACACGGAATCCAGGAAAGCATTGACCATTTTTTCAGTTTCAGACACTTTCAAGTTTGCATTTTCAGCAATGGCTTTCACCAATTCGGTTTTGTTCATCATTACCTCCTGCACCGGATTCTAGAGTAACAAAACTGAAAAGTCAAGGCATATCCTGCATTTAATTAATTTATTTTTTTGAAACCGTTTACAGGACTGGCTATTCGGGGATTCGTGCCCGAGGGCCCGAAATGAGTCGCTAAATTATCCTTTATTATCGACTTTTTTGGCTAAATGCTTGATGGGCGCGTTCGCTTGCTGTATAATCATTTTCAGAAAAGGAGGTGCAGCCATGGAACCATTTATTCATGCTTCCCCTGAGATCGACGTAGAAGAGATCATGGACGCGATCCGTAAAAAAATCCAGGACAAAAAGGATTCCGGCCTGTTGAAACAGAGCGAGATCGACGAGATCGACGAAATGGAATTGCAGCCCCTGCCCGACTTTCTGGAAATCCCTAATATCTATGACCCTGTTTTGTATCCGGGCTTCAGCGAACACATGGCTCCGCCCGTGCCACTGGAAGAGAGCTTAAAGGAAACCGGCCTGGCCAAGGGGGTTTTAAAAAAAATCAGAAGCCTCCTTTCCCCCTGGATCCGCTTCATGACCCGTCCCATGTATATTGAATTGAAAACCGGCATCCTGGACCTGCAGAAAAAAGTCCCGATCGTTCTGCAGAGCAGTGAATACATCCGCCTGCTGCACAACGCCATGCACAATATAATTGTCGAAGCATCGAAGCTTAAAACCGAGGAAGAACTTCTGAAAACTAAGATCAGGATTCTGGAGGACAAGATCGAATTTCTGGAAAACAGGGAGCGGGCCCTGGAAAAGAAACTGCCGTCCTGAATGCAAGTCCATCAATTTTTAACTTCCTATTCCTACGGCGATGCCATCGGCAACGAAGCCCTGGAGATCAGGGATTTTTTGCGGGCCCACGGCATTGAATCCGAGATCTTCACCCTGCACTTTCATCCGCGTTACGCCCATCAGGTTCGCAATTATCTCGAATACGACCGTTTTTCAGCTCCCGAAAACGTGGTTATCTTTCACTTTTCCATCGGCTCGCCGGTGACCAAAAAATTCCTGCGCCTCGCGGATAAAAAAGTTATCATCTATCACAACATTACCCCGTACCATTTTTTTCTTGATTTTCACCGCATTCTGGCCAAGGACTGCTTCAAAGGCCGGGTGGAGCTGAAAAGCCTGGCCGACAAAGTCGACCTGGCCCTGGGTGATTCCGAATACAATCGCAGCGAACTGGTCGCGGCCGGGTTCAAGCAGACCGGCGTACTGCCCCTGGTCATGGATTTTTCAAAATTCGACCTGCCGCTGCTGCCGGTCCTGAGTGAAATCTTCGCCGACGGCAAAAGCAACTTTCTCTTTATCGGACGCATCATCCCCAACAAGAAAGTCGAAGACGTGATCACGGCATTTCACCTGTATCAAAAACATTTCAACCCCGATTCCCGCCTGTTCATCGTTGGCGAATACCGCGGTTTCGAGCGTTATTTTTCGGCCCTGCAGAACCTGATCAGCAGGCTGCAGGTGAAAAACATCCATTTCAGCGGCCATGTCCCCCTGGCCGAAGTGGTTTCCTACGCGAAACTTTCGCACCTGTATCTGCACCTGAGCGAGCACGAAGGTTTCTGCGCTCCGGTCGTGGAATGCTTCCACCTGGATATTCCGGTCGTGGCCTACGATGCCGGCGCTGTCGCCGAGACCATGAACGGCGGGGGTATGCTGGTGCGCGAAAAAAACTTTTTCAAGATCGCGGCCCTGTGCCACGAGATCCTGACCCGCCGGGAACTGAAAGCAGCGCTCTTGGCCGGACAGCGGCGGGCCCTTGAAAAATACCTCAGGCCGCGCACCGGCAAGATCCTGCTCAATTACCTGCGCGGCCTGCAGCCATGAACGACCGGGCCGTCATCGTCCGCTATGGCGAAATAAGCCTCAAGGGCCGGAACCGCGGCCAATTCGAACAGAAACTCAAAAATGATCTGGCCTGCTTCCTGAAAAAACAGGGGCACGCCTTTGCCAAAATCAGTGCCGAGCGCGGCCGGATCTATATCCGCGGCATCAAAGACCTCCCCGACCTGAAAAAGGTCCTGGGCGTCTATTCCTACAGCCCGGCTTTTGAATTGGACAGGGACTACGACGCATTGAAAAACGAGATCGCCCGTTTTTTCCCGGAGATCAAAAGCAGCGGCAATTTCCGGGTCAGCTGCCAGCGCATCGCCAAGGACTTCTCTCCCGACTCCATGAGCGTGGAGAGAGAGATCGGCGCCATCATCAGTGAGCAGACCGGCACGCCGGTCAAGCTGAAAGACCCGGACTTCGAACTGCACATCGAGATCGGCCACCGTCACCTCTACCTGTTCAGCGAAAAGATCCGGGGCTTCGGCGGCTTCCCGGTGGGCAGTGCTGGCAAGCTCGTCTCACTTATCTCCGCAGGCATCGATTCACCAGTGGCTACTTTCCTGATGATGAAGCGCGGCGTCATGCCCGTCCTGCTTCATTTTGGGATTTCCGAAAGCGAAACGGCCAAGGTGTTACGCCTGCGCGGCCGGCTCGAGGAATACGCCGCCGGCCAGCCCATTAAACTGATCGTCATCCCCAGGGAGGACCTGTTCCGGGGAAAGTTCGCCGGCTTGTTCGGAACCCGTCACGAACCGTACGTCTGCGTGATCTGCAAGTACCTGATGCACAAGAAAGCCGGCGCCATCGCCCAAAGCGAGGGAGCCTTGGGCGTCATCAGCGGCGACAACCTGGCCCAGGTGGCGTCACAGACGCTTAAAAACCTCTACGCTTCGCGTGCCGCCGCAACCATGCCCGTCTACAGCCCGCTGATCGCCTACGAAAAAAGCGAGACCGTGACCCTGGCCAAAGAGATCGGAACCTATGAACTCTCCATCGCCGCAAGCGAAGGTTGCACGCCGCCGCGTGCTCCCAAGACCGGCGTTGATTTCGAGCGCCTGCGCAAGGTTCTGGAAGAGACCGGATTGAAATAAGTTTGCCGGCAGACCCCGCCCCTTGCAGAAAAGACAGCGGCCCGTGTCCGAGCGCTATCCGCAACGTCGTTGGGTCGGGACAGGCTAAAAAGCCAGAGTGAGGCCGATGGCAAGCTGCCAACCTGAAAGATCGAGGCGGAATTCTCCCGCGTTCGCATAACTGGCGAAATAGTTTCCGGACCGGGTGTACTCCAGGTCGCCCCAAAGTTGATGGATTTCTTCCCGGAGCGTGCGCCACTCCCCTTTTTCCCATTGGTTGCGAATCAGATCTTTGACCGCATTGGCGTCCCTTTCCTGGGATTCATAGTATCCGGGCCCGGAAAAGTTCGAACCGACTCGCCCGGCGTAACCGCCTTCCATGATCAGGCTCAGCCGCGAAGAAACAGGCCGCGCCAGGCGGACAACCGCTTCCCAGGCAAACCCCGTCCCCTGCCCTTTCATGTCTGTGATATATCTTCTTTCAATCCAATAACCATCGGCGTCGGTTTTTTTGTAGCGTCGCTCCTCGATGGTCCGCAACCGGGCAAACATGGGTCCGGCAGCAAGGCGGATGCCGCCGCTCCAGGAGCGCTTATTAAAAATGTCGAATTGCAGACCCGCTTGGGGGATCCAGGCCCGGGCCGCCAGGAAGAAATCGGGGTAAATGATCTCTATCATATAATTGCCGGGGGTCACCTGGTCGGGGCGGAGGTCGTTGACCCGGTAGGTCTGCTGCATTGAAGAGGACCGCCTGCTGTCAAGGTAATGCAGCCCCAGAAAAACGGCGATGCGGGAATTGAAGGCGTAGCCGCAGCGCAGATCTATGGGCAAGCCGCTGCGGATCTGCTGCAATCGCGATCCGTTCGGCTCCTCCAGAGTATACGAAAAGCTTCCACCCGAATTGCGCCGCGCCCACTCGTAATTTTCGTTATAATTGAAAACGGTCAAATTTTGCTGGGCGGCGGCGGCAGCGTTCAGGTCGCGCGGATTCAACAGGGCGAAAGCGGCTGAAGCTTCGATGAAAAAACCGGGCCGCTTCTCCCTGTTCCGGGCAGCCACGGCTCCCGGCAAAACCAGAGACAGGAAGAAAACAACCAGCATCCGCTTCATTCTCCACCTCGGTCAATCCCCTGGCGCGGCTGCTCCAATCCATACTTGCGCAGGATCTCATCGGGTGGGGTCAGATCGGGAGGGGACGCGAATTGGTTGTTTATGGGTATGGTGGTTTCGAGAGCGGCCGCTTTGTTGAAGAGCCAGTCTTGAAAATCCTGACGCAGGTCTATCCCCGAATACTGCCGGAAATACTCGGCCAGATCCATGGAAGAGAAGGGCGAAAACGCATGGCGGCGATATACGTCGCTGAGGAAAGCGACCATGGCGGTTCTGCCCCCCAAATGCTGCGCCATGGTCTCGATGATCTGGGTGCCCTGGTAATAGGCGCGCGAATCAAATCCCACGGCAACCGGAGAACGGCCGCTCACCATGTTCGAACGATATCCGGGCTCAATGGGGATGAGATAATCGGGATAACTCCGGTCATACCAGGAGGTGATGGCCTCGTCCAACCAGGAATCGCGGTAGGTGCGGGCCACGGTGCTGCAGGCGAAATACATGTGAAATACCTCGTGGCTCAAGGCCCAAGGTGAGGAAATGGTGCCTCCGAAATACTCCATGCCGCCGCCGCCGCTGGTCAGGAACACCTGCAAGCCCCGGGGCATGGGGAAGGGGCCGATATCGGCGACCAGCTGCGGCAGCCAGGCTTCCAATTCCGTCCAGGCACCGTCAATGGCAGCGCCGCCGTTGAAAGCGGCAATGCGGACCGGGATAGCGGAGATCTCTCCCTCCCTCAGCAGCGTGTCGGCCTCGGGGAGCAGGACAAACATCATGGTATAAGAGGCCACATCCCGCTCTGAATCGAGAATCCATTCCTGGAAACTGGAGTTCACCGTCCGCTCGACCTGGCCCGAGCCCAGGCAGAGGTAGGGATCCGCGCCGGCAACACGCAGAGTAATACGGTGGTGGGCCAGCTCGTGTGGCGTGTTCAGGGTGGGAAACAACTCTTCGTTGCCGCTGCCTTTTAAATCGTGGACTTTGGTGGTGAAGCGGGGATAGCCGCCGCCCAGGGCCAGACGATAGGTCACGATGAGTTCGTGTTCCATTCGGGCGTCGACCTCGTCGACGAATTCCAGGGCTTTTTGGGTTGTTCCCGCAATATCAATTACCCGGTAAGCGGCGCTCGGCACAATCCAGCTTTTGCCGTCGAGCTGCCACCCGGAAATGACGTTGCCGCGGCAGGCCGGCGCGAAATGGATGCGCGGCCGCAGTTGGCCGGGCCGCATGCGGAAACGCACCCGCGCCCGTCCATCCACGGCCGCATCCTGCGGATGATAGGTCAACACGACGTCAATGTCCGAGATGTCGATACGAAACGTTTCATCGAGCAATTTTTGTTCATCGGCATAGGCAGGATAATTGTTTTCCTGTTCATCGATATGAGTTGGAAATTCCCGCGTCGGGCTGCAGGAAATCAAAAAAATGCCCAAAACAATCATGGCTCCCGACCAAGCCGATATTCTCTTCATTTGCCTGCGGTAATATATGGCCATCGCTCCTCCTCGCTGCGCAAACCGTTTGCCCTGCAGCGCTGGCATTCGAACCGCAAACCTCGGTCCGGTTGCCGCGGTTCGCCGCTCGGCTAAGACGTTTCAATTGTTTTCATAAACCTTCCCCAGATCAAAAGGAAAATATCAATTGAGTGCTGAGCCGCCGTTCCGCTTCCCGGCACTCCACTTCATGAATGGAACCCCGGCGGTTGATGCCTTCAAAAGCAAGGCCCAGCTTCACCGGCATCCTGGCCAGGGCATAGTGCAAAATAAATTTGTAGGTCAGCCGCGAATCCCGGATGTGACCGTCATCGGCGATCTGGTCTTGAAAACGATCCAGACCTTCGATCGACCCGTACGACTGAACCTTGCAGCGGCCGCTGAAGCCGATATTCCCGAATTGCACGCTTGCCGCCGCCGCCAGAGTGGCGCCGTACGCATAGTAGTAGCCATAGTTCACCAGAGTGGTTTTCATTCGCGGCTCATAAATGTCATGTTCACGTGAATACGAATTGAGGGCCAGGGCATTCACCAGTGCGAAATCGACGCTGGCGGCCAGCGAAAATCGGAATCGCGCTGGACCGGCATAAATGTTGGCATCGAATAGCGGACCGATTAAATTGACGGCAGCGAATTTGTCGGTAAACCCGGTCGGTTGGGGAACCCTTTCGTCGGCAGCGAAATCGACATGAAATTCCCCCTTGTCATAGTAGGCGATCGCTGCTTTTTTGAACAGATCAAAGGATGTGGCCAGACCCAAAAAATAATTGCTCCCGCGCTGAGACTGCATGGGAGTCGGCTTCAATTTCTGCCGGAAATAGCCGCCCAGCACCGCCCGTGAGAAAAAACTGAATTCTTGCACCCGGCCGGCGCCAGCGATTATATCCAGAGAGATTTCACTCAAAAGGGTTTTTTTGATCAACTCACCGACATCGCCCCTTTCCGGATCTCCGTAGCCGGGGATCGTGAAGTACTCGGCATCCAACCCGAAACGTAACAACGGTGAAGCGGCCTGCGTCTCACCCATGCCGTACCGGTGTTGTTGTCCGACGCTCAGATCCAATCGGGGTTTTGCTGACTCCGCGTTGCCCGCCCTTGCTTTTGCCTTTTTCCCGGTGACAACATCATTAAAGGCAATGAGCGGATTGAAGACAAATCCGATTGCTTTGTTCAATATGCCCGGCCGGCGATTGAAATAGCTCCCAATCTGGAACAAGGGTTCAGCCAGTGAAATCCCGCCCACGCCGCTGAAAAGATTGTCGTTGATGGAGATGACTTCCCGCCACTCGGTCACATATTCCCACCACAAAGACGCACCGATGCTGACCAGCAAGGATTCCAATTGATTCAGGTTATAATAACGCCCCATGCTGTAGTATAAGTGGCCGGAGATCAAATGGGTCCAGTTGGTCACAAAGGGATTCGAATCAAAGCGATTGGCTTTAAGGGTAAAAAAGCGGATTTTCTGATCATCCCAGGTGAATCGGTAATTCCAGTCCTCCCGCCATTTTTTACTCTGCACCCAATATCTAACCGTTTCGGCAAGGACAAAGCCCGAAAGAATCAGGACCGCCCGGCCAAACTTTTTTTTCTTGGTCTGGTCGGGGGCACTCTTCTGAGGATTCCAGTCGGCCGCATCGGGGCATGCCCGAATTTCCTCGCCTGGAATCGTCAGCGCCTCCCTGAATTCAAAGGAAAAATCAAGCTGGGGGGGGGACAAATGCAAATGAAATCCCTTTTCCAGCCAACCCGGGGGAAAAAGGTTTTTCCCGGCTTTGTCTGCCTCCTCGTCGGCTCCGCAAAGGATGAATGCCGCGGCCAACGACAGCAAATAAAATAAAAACAGTTTGTTTCTCATGACGAATGGAAAACGATCCTAAATGTGGCCATTCCGCCGGTACCAATCGATCGTGATCTGCACCCCCTTTTCCAAAGGGTAGCGGCTTTGAAAACCGAAATCCCGCTTGGCCTTGCTGGTGTCGAACCGCCAGTAGCGGTATTTCAAATACATGGCGAGCTCTTCCCCGGGCCGGACCAGGCAAACCACCCGGTTGTTCCGGCGCAGCAGTTCGGGCACGAGATTGCTGCCGATGAACCCGGCTGCGCCGGTCACCAGGACGTTCTTGCCCCGCAGGCTTATTCTCGTGTCATGCTCGTTCATGGAAATCATTATCACCCATGATGGGATTTTACGAAAAAATAGCAGAAATGGCAATCATGGCCCGGACCTGTTTAATAAGGAAAACAGCAAGGGATCAGTAGCCGAAAAAATCGAGGCTTTCGCGGCCGATACGCTGGCTGCGCTTCAGGGTAAAATAGGGAGTGCTGAAGAGGATATGGCTGGGCCTTTCCAGCACGATCAGCCCATCGGCTTTCAGCACGTTGCGCTTGTGGATGACCTTCAGGGGGTTGGCGTATTCGAGCATGGCATAGGGCGGATCAAGGTAGACCAAGTCGAACTGGAAGCCGTCCTTGCCCAAGGCGATGATCGAACGGTTGAAATCACCGCGAATCACCCGGAAGAAATCGGAAGCGATGCCGATTTTTTCGGCATTGTGCCGGATGGCGCGCGCGGCTTCCGGCAGGTCGTCGATGAACACCACGTATTCGGCACCGCGGGAAAGGGCTTCGATGCCGATGTTGCCGCTGCCGGCAAAGCCGTCGAGAAATATTTTCTCCTTGATGTCGTTCTGCAGGATATCAAAATAAGTTAGCTTGATCTTGGACATGGTCGGACGGATAAGCGGATTTTTGCCGCCGCGCAACATCCGTCCCTTATAAAGCCCGCTGCTGATCCTGATCATGAAATGAGGATACATGGTTTTGCCGGACCGGTCAAGAGCATTTTGGGCAAACGGTTGCTATCGGCGCAAATTGATATATAATATATAAAAATGATCAAACGCTTTCACGAACTGCGAGAAAAAATAATAAGCTATTACCCGGAAGCCAACATCGAACTGCTGAAAAAAGCCTATATGGTTTCCACCAACGCCCATCTGAACCAGAAACGGGCCTCCAATGAGCCCTATATCACCCACCCCTTGACCGTGGCCGGGATCCTGGCCGACATGAAGCTGGACGAAATATCCATTGCCGCCGGCCTGCTGCACGACGTGATCGAGGACTCGCAATACTCCCGGGAAGACCTGGCCAAACTTTTCGGCCAGGAGATCAGCGATATCGTCTGGGGGGTGACGAAAATTTCCAAGATATCCGAAGTGGATGTCGAGGACGCCCAGGCCGAAACCCTGAAAAAAATGATCATCGCCATGACCGCCGACGTGCGGGTCATCCTGATCAAGCTGGCCGACCGCTTGCACAACATCCGCACCCTGGCGCCATTGAGCGATGAAAAGCGGGTCAAGATCGCCCGCGAAACCCTGGAAATTTACGCTCCCATCGCCTACCGCCTGGGCATGGGCAAGATCCGCGACGAACTGGAAGACATTGCCTTCACCTATATGCATCCCGAAGAATACCAGCGCATCAAGGCCGAAGTCAGCGACAAATACGGCTGGGCCATGAAGCAGGTGGAATCTTTAAAAAAACAGATCCAGGGGCTACTGCATGAACTGAAAATCAAAGCTGAAATCCAATACCGCATCAAGCGCGAAATTTCCATCTACCGCAAACTGCAGAAGCAGAATATTGACCTGGAGAATGTTTACGACCTGCTGGCCCTGCGCATCATCACCAACACCGTGGCCAACTGTTACGTCATCATGGGCGCCATCCACCAGCAGTGGATCCACATCCCCTCCCGCTGGCGCGATTTCATCACCAATCCCAAGATCAATTTCTACCAGTCGATCCACACCACCATCATTACCCGCGAAGGGGTCAAATTCGAGGTCCAGATCCGCACCCGCGAAATGCACCGCAACGCCGAGGAGGGCATCGCCGCCCACTGGAAATACAAGGAAGGCCTGGCTTTCCTCGAAAATGACCACCGCCTGGAGTGGTTCCGGGAAATGATCGACTATCACAAGACCAATCCCGATCCCAAGGAATTCCTCACCCTGGTCAAGCGCGATCTGACCCCCAATGAAATCTTTGTCTTCACTCCCAAGGGCAAAGTCATAAACCTCAAGGCCGGATCCGGACCGATCGATTTCGCCTATGCCATCCATTCGGAGGTCGGCGATCACTGCAAGAACGCTATCGTCAACGAGAAGCTGGTGCCGCTGCGCACCAAGCTGAACTCGGGCGACGTGGTCGAGATCATCACCCAGAAAAACAGCTCGCCCAGCGCCGATTGGCTCAAATTCGTGGTCAGCACCCGCGCCAAAAGAAAGATCATGGTTTTTATGCAGAAAGAAGAATTTGCCTTTGCCAGGGTAAAAGGCCGCCGTATCTGGCAAAAGGTCCTGCGCGAATACACCAAAAAATCCCGCCTCAAGTTGAATGAACAGGACATAGAAAAAAGGCTGCAAGCGATCCATTACACCGACCTGGAGACATTTCTTCAGGACGTGGGCAGCGGCAAAAAAACGCTGGACAGGCAGGCCCTGAAAAGCCTGTTCCCCGAAATGAACGCCGCGGAGATCAAACCGGTCAAAAAGCCCGCGGCCTCCCGCAGAGCCGGACTGTACAAATTGATCCGCGTCGAAGGCCAAACGGACATCGATTTCATTTTTGCCAAATGCTGCAACCCTATCAAGGGCGAAGAGATCATCGCCTATATCACCAAGAACCGCGGCCTGGTCGTTCACAAAAAAAAATGCCCCAACGTCAATCTGGAGATCCCCTCGCGGCTGAAACGGGTAAGCTGGAATGAACTATCCCAACACTCCTACCAGATCAAACTGCAGCTGCTGGCAGCCGACAAGCCGGGCATGCTCAGCACCATCACCGGCATCACCGCGGCCAGCAACTCCAGCATCAAAAAAATCGAACAGGTGCAGTCCGGACAGTCCATGGTCAGGATCACCCTGGTTTTCGAGGTCAGGGACATGTTCCAGTTGAACGAAATCATCGGCAATTTCAAGGCCCTGCCCGGGATCTATTCGCTCAACCGCAAGAAAATAGCGGAAAAATAAGCCCGGCGCTTACTTCTTGTTAGTGAAATATTTCAGATTGCGTTTGAAAAGTTAAAATGATCCCTCCAGGGCTCGACGGATTATTTCAAGTTTATGCGTATCCATTTTACCTGCGATAAAATAGAGAAAGGGGCTGCAGAAGATCATTCGAAAAAGCTTGCCATGGCGATCTTGAACAAGCATTGAGCCATCCTGTTCTGTTTGCCAGGAAAGATCTTTTTTCCTGACAATAATTTCTTGCAGGTTTTTATAAATTTCCCCTTCACTTTTCGTTGCTGAATACTCCATAACCATGATTTCGCTTTCTGGAAATTTCAAGATCAATCCCGTGCCCGCAGCAAAAAACGGATTAACCGGGAAAGAGGATCGGTTGCTTAGCCCCAATGGGCCTTTGATCAATGTAAGCAAAGGTTTTTCCACGAATAGCGGGGCCAGTTTTGCCAACAACCACGGAGGCTTGCCCGACAATGGAATCTTTGCGCTCACGGCTTGTGCCAAAAGCTTCAGCCCGATCCGGGTTTCCTGGCGTTGATCCAGACCGGTCAGAGTGATCAAATAGGAACCTTTCCAGACATTCAGGTAATAATCGTCCAGCGCCCCTTCCTGCCCTACGGTAAATGGTGTGGACGATCTGCCCTTTTTCAATGAATAAAGGCCATAGGCACTCTCGCTATCCTCCATTTCATATATTTCAATATTCAGCCGACCTCCGTCGGGATGACAGTACTCCGCCAGGACGGCCTGGCGGAAACCGTATTCAATGACCAGTTCGGCTCCGCCATTGATCAAGAGATACAGATCCTCCCCTGGCGCGGTTTGGGGTTGTCCAGACAATTTCCAGGGCATTACGGCGATCGGAGCGGGAAGGATGTCGGAAATTTCCGCAGCGGCTGGGCCGGGAATGCATAAAAAAAATAAAATCAGCAGGCATGGACAATACTTCATCATTCAGCCATTCCCTAATTCGCCGGATCAGGCTTTGAATTCTTTAATTTTGACCTTTTTCGGGTCAATCTCACCGATACGGTGCTTATGGGCAAGAACGATGGTATGGATCTGCTTGGGATCGAGCCCCCATAGAGTGCAGCAATAGGCGTCGATAGCCACGCGATCGGTTCCGGCAATGACTTTGCGGGGAGTAAGAATCTCACCAGGTCCAAAAGGACCGTTGGTGATTATAATTTCTGTAGCGTCCACGATACAAAGGTCGGGTCGTATCACGGTATTAAGATCGGCGATGCATTGATCCAAATATTGAATCGCCTCCGGGTCCGTCGCCCAGTTCGCTTTATGAAAGGTACGGTTATTAGTTGGCCAGTTGATTCCCATCAGGTTTTTCAATGTGCCTGTAAATTTATTTCCCGCATGGTCTTTGGTGATGGGCATATTGATGAAGACATCATAGTCATAGAAAGCCTGCATGATGCGTGCTTCCTTTAACGCGACACCTTTTTCCAATGCAACCGGGCGATATAAATTCTCTTCCTTTCCCAATATGATCAATTCGGCTTGTTCCTCGCTAATGGTTTTTTTTAATCCCGTGCTCTGCCAATTGGCTTCGGGCAGAGAGGATAAAAAGTGTATTTTGGCTGCGCCCGCTTCCCGACACATACGGATTACGGCACGGACGATTTCCGGGTGGGTGTAGGCGCCGGGGTTGTTGCGCTGGGCATTCGCCAGTACGACCACTTTGGAATTCTTTTTGACGAAACGTTTCATGCCCCCGATTTTTTGCACTGCTTTCAATGTCGAGGCAAAGGAGTCCGTGCCTTCCACAACCGCGATATCGGGAGTTTTGGCGGCATCGAGAATTCCTGGTGCCGCAATGATCGATGTGGCTCCAAGTAAGGCCCCGGTTTTGATGAAAGAACGTCGATCCATATCTTTTTTCATGAATACCTCCTCGCAGAATGGATATTAGCAATTATTAATAAAGATAGCAAAAAAGCAGTTACCTTCTAATGGCTGTCCCCAATTCTTCCCTTCCTTCCGCTTCTCCTTGACAATCAATTCTAAACCTGCTAGCAATAAAATAATACGGGGGGGGTATCGTATGAAAATCATTGTCCTGAACGGCAATCCCGATAATAAAAACATCAAGTTTGATAATTATCTCACCGAGTTGGCAAATGATCTCCAGAAAAAAAATCATGGCACCAAGATCTTCACCTTAAGAGATATGAATATCAACCATTGTGTCGGCTGTTTTGGCTGCTGGGTAAAAACTCCGGGAGAATGCGTTTTCAAAGACGATTCCGCTGAAATATGCCGCAGTGTTGTCAACGCTGATTTTGTCTTTTTTTCATCCCCAATAATGATGGGATTTACCAGCGCCCTGCTGAAGAAGGCCAATGAGAAACTTTTGCCCATATTTCACCCTTATTTTGAATTTATAAATGCTGAGACACGTCATATAAAAAGATATAAGAAATATCCGCCCATTGGACTTCTTTTGGAAAACAATGAGCGGACCGATAAAGAAGATATTTTTATTATATCTGAAATTTACAGGCGAGAGGCCATGAATTTTAAATCATCATTCTCTTTTACCAGGTTTACAAGCGATCCAATAACGGAGCTGGCACATGAAATTAGCCGTATTTAATGGTTCACCCAGGGAGAAAACAAGCAATACGACAGTTCTGCTTGACAATTTCCTCAATGGTTATATGACAAACGATGGTAACTCGTATGAATTAGGATACTTGGCTAATGAAAAAGAAGCGGACAAAAATATCGAATTGTTTAAGGAAGCCGATCGCGTGTTGATTGCCTTCCCCCTCTATTTCGATTCAATGCCGGCAAATGTCAAGACGTTTATAGAATCACTTGAGCCGCTTTGTCTCAGATCCGGCAATCCAGGAATTGGATTCATCATTCAGTCAGGCTTTCCTGAATCGGATCATTCAATGTACGTGGAAAGCTATCTTGAAAAATTGGCCAAACGTTTAGGCTGTAAATACAGCGGCACGGTTATCCGTGGAGCATTTGAGACAATAAGGGTACCATTTATGATAGACAATATTTTTCATAAGATATTTATCGCCGGTGGCAAGATTACCAATATGGGTCGGGTGGGACATTTTTTTAATACCGAAAAACTCTACAAGAAAATTTACAGACTGGGCATGACGTTTGGCAAAACCGGTGAATTTGATAAAAAAATCGTTCAGCAATTGGCCAAACCTGAAAAACTATCCAGGTTTGGCTCCTGCTTATTCAGGTTTGTCGGCAAACATCTATACTGGAATATTTTACTCAAAAGAAACAATGCCTACGATAAACGATTCGACACACCTTACGCTGATCAATAAATGTCGATCAGCTCTTGACTTATAACTGCAGGACAAACTATGAAAAAATTTATAATTATTAGTTTAATATTTTTAGCATTAATTATCATTTTACCATTTATTACAGGCTTACTTTATTCACCAAACAATAAAATTCCCGGAAATTACATTGGAAAAAAATTAGAAGTTAAAGGTAGGATGATGCGCTATTATCAAACCGGGAATGGTGATAATATTTTTTTTATTCACGGCAGTATGGGAAGCGTAGAAGACTGGGAAAAACTATACCCATTGTTAAAAAACAAGTATAGAGTGACGGCGATAGATAGACCTGGTATGGGTTTTAGTGATATTGGAAAGAACGATTATACATTAGATGGAAATGCAAAAATAGCGCGGGAGATAATTAATAAATTAAATTTAAAAAATGTGATAATTGTTGGACATTCGTATGGTGGAGCAATTGCTTTAAGAATGGCAATTGACTATGACGAGAACATAAAAGGTTATTTATTATTGGCTCCGCTTGGATATGTAATTGATGATCCCAATGCCGATATTTTTACTACGAAAATGATTTCTATCCCTATTTATGGAGAAGGATTATTAGTATTCCTTGATCCAATTATTGGGGAGGCAATGGTTGAAAAAAATTTATTAAGGTATATGAAAGGCGATGAATCGCTTTTCCCGGAAAATTTTATTCCATTTAGGAAAGAGTTGTGGAATAAAGCAATAGCTATGGCCACAAGAGCCAGGCAATCAGATAATTATAATAAAGAAATAGTGAAATACTCCCACAAATACCGCGGCATAAAACATAGTGTAAGTATCATTGTAGGCGATAATGATAGAAAACAATTGCTGCTGCAATGCGATAAACTGGCCAGAGAAATCCCCGATTGTAAATATGTAAAGTTAAAAGCAGTTAATCATTATATTCAATATGCCAGGCCAAATGAAGTTGTAAAGGCCTTAGAAGAATTGAGTGAAAATAATTGGCAATATAAAGCCCATTGCATCCGACCAGGGGGACAGAGGCGTTTTTAATGTTGATTGGAGTTAAAGAAAGTTAACGATATCTCGGAACGGATTCTCTCTATTTTTTAGTGGCGAAATAATTCACGATGCGCTTGAACAGGGTTGCGGATCTTTTTTGGAGAACGGCGCTGTCCGTCCTGCGGTTTTTCTCGCTGAATAGCCGCATCTCCTCCTGGCGCCGGGTGATCACCTGCGAAAGCTTCAAGGCCATTTTTTCGTTCATGTCGATGACTTGTTTGAAGTGCGCCGACGACACCAGGACGATAACGCTTTCGCGGTCAGCCACGACCGTGGCGTTGAATTTTTCCCCGGTAACCAGGGAAATTTCGCCGAAAAAGTCACCGGCCCCGAGCCGGGCGATGACCTGGCCGCCCTTGAGCACATTCACAGCGCCGGAATAGATGTGATAAAAATAATCGCTGGCGTCGCCTTCGCGGATGATGGTCTCAGCGCTGCCGAAAACCTTGTATTCGGCCAGCGCCAGCAGATCGCGGAACTTCTCCGCCTCGATCTCGCGCAGTACGTCGTTGCCTTGCAGAACTTCGACCAGGGCTTGCCGGGGGATCTCGGCACTGCGCTCCTGCTTCATGTAGACATCGCGCTTCGGATAGGGGATCTCGACACCCTGGCGCCGGAAAGCGTACCAGATGCGGCGCCTGGCCTCGGAGGCGATGACATTGTGCCGGGCGTAGTCGTCGATCCAAAACTTGACCAGGTAATTCAGCGCGAAATCGGCGAAATCCGCCAGCTGCACCTCCGGCGGCGGCTCACGGCGGATTTCGGGCATGGATTCCAGGGCCTTGAAAATGGCAGCGCCCACCCGGTCGGGGCTATCCTGGTAACTGGCTCCCACGCCTATTTTCAGGCAAACGGGCTGCCGTCCCGAACCATAGATCAGGACTTCGGCTTTCGACGCCGTCTGGTTGGGGATGACGATCAGTTCCCGGTCGATAGTGCGGATCTTGAACGAGCGCCAGCCGAACTGCTCCACCCGCCCCTCGCGGTCGCCAATGCGCACCCAGTCCTCGAGCTGGAAAGAGTCTTCAAAATTCAGGACGATGCCGGAAAACAGGTTGCCCAGGATGTCCTGCAGGGCGAAGCCGATCACCACGGTCAGGACCGCCGATGAAGCCCAGAGCGCCGTGGGCCTGATGTTCAGGTAGTAATTCAGGATCAGCAGGATGCCGACGATATAGAGGACAACAACCACTACTTCCTTGACCAGTATGGGGTAACGGATCCCCTGCTTTTTCACGACCAGGAAATCGAACACGAAATAAGCCAGGATCCTGATGGCCAGGATCAGCAGCAAAAACCAGAACAGCAGCCAGAGGATGAACATCAGCTGCGGCGAATAAAAAAATCTTCTAAGCAGACTGCTGCTGAACAAGGCAATTCCCGCAGTCAGGATGATCAGCAGCAGTTGCAGAAGGGCAGTCTGCCTGATCAAGCCGCCGGCATGTTTATTGCTGCCCATGAAAAACAGAACCGCCAACAGCGAAATAAAAAAAACAGGCAGGGCAAACAGCCAATTCATGGGCAAACCTCCGCTGGGGCGTCAGCGCCGCAGCCGATCAGAAAGCGGTACTTATTCGACGGAAAATGGATCCGACTGAACCGGGGGAACCATGGTATTGGCCTTGTCCTTGGCCTTGGCGCCCAGCTTGGCCATCAATTCCTCGGACAGGGAAAAGGTCAGCTTGATGTGGTCGGCCCCGGAACTCAATTGAATGCTGTTGAGCAGCTTGGCCAGCTCGGGTTCCTTGGCGGAGCCCATGGCGCCCAGCGATTTCAGGCCGTTGAGCATGTCGGCGATCTGTTTGTTCCCTTCCTCGTTAAAAGAGATCAAGCGGAATTCTCCGGAAAAATTCTTGTTCTTGTAATCCATGAAAGCGGTAAAAGCTTCGGCCTTGCTCAGATCCATGGGCATCATGCCGCCGCTTGGAGCACTTTTCATTTTTTCCGGGATATTGCCGACGGCCATCCAGAACATACTTTTTTTGTCAAGCTTGTCCACATATTTCATCAGGCTTGCGGTCTGCAGAACGTTTTTACCCTTGTCCAGGGCCAGGTCAATGGTCTTCCTGACCTGAAGCGGAGAGCCGATGACAATATTGGTCTTGTTCAGGAAAGCCAGGCGGGTATCCTTGGCGGAATCTTCATTTTTTAAGGTGTAAATATTCCGGTCGCGGTATTTTTCTTCGGCTGTGAGTGCCTGGTTCTGTTTAAGCACGGCCAACAACTTGTCGGCATCATATTTCAGGTTGACAATGCCCACCATTTCCTGGTTTTCGCTGTCAACGCCGCCGTACATGGCTCCGACCACCGCGAAGACATCCTTTTGAAGATCGATGCCGGTCTGTTGGACGAAATCACCGTAATTCTTGAAAGCTTTGCTGGCTTTGGCGTTCTTCTGCCAATCATCCTTGATCATCTTGTCAAAAAGATCCAAAGCGGCGAACTGCTGGAAATTGAAAGCCATGAGCATGGACGGGCCTTCGGGCACCATGGTCAGCATGACCTCACTGCTTATTTGTCCGGGCGCCTTTTTCGTGCAGGCCGGGACCAACAGCAGTACAACAAAAACAAGGGTCAAAACCAGTAATTTCATTTTCATGATAGTCTCCTTAAAAACTTAGTAAATATCATCACCGGAGAATATAGCACAGTCAGAAAAAAAATCAAATATGTCGAAACAGCGGCGCTGAACTTTTCGGCTGCGGCTTGCGTATAGTCACCATCAGGCATAGAAGAAATGATCAAACTGGAAAACATCAGTTTCAGCTACGGCGACATTGAGGCGATCAGCAACATTTCGCTGAGCCTGCCCGCCGGTATTTTCGGCCTGCTCGGCCCCAACGGCGCGGGCAAGACCACGCTGATGAAGCTGCTGCTCGGTTTCCTGGTCCCGGCTTCGGGCCGGGGCGAGATCATGGGCCAGGCTCTGGCCGAAAAACAAAAATCCCTGCGCCGCGGCATCGGCTACATGCCGGAAAGCGACTGCCTGATCCCGGGCATGGACGCCGTTGCCTTAACCGCTTACCTGGGCGAATTGAGCGGCATGCCGCGCCAGGAAGCCATGAAAAGGGCCCACGAGGTTCTGTATTACGTGGGCCTGGAAGAATCACGCTACCGTCAGGTGGAGACCTATTCCGCCGGCATGAAGCAGAGGCTGAAGCTGGCCCAGGCGCT